>JYMV01003101.1_pt1 | contig 94027 bp, 79 predicted proteins | sample 338911 | NCBI WGS metagenome assembly JYMV01 (sample SAMN03354496, study PRJNA234377) | hydrothermal vent metagenome | biome: Deep sea; feature: Hydrothermal plumes at the Eastern Lau Spreading Center, Western Pacific Ocean; material: Seawater | place: Tonga | collected 2009 | depth 2000 m m | reverse complement strand
CAAAATATTCACGCCGCGCGTTCATGAAAACAGGCCTGATGGGTGCCGTGGCGGCGGCCTTACCAGGGTGCGACACTTCAGTGAATATCAATATCCGCCGGGGACTGAAAAAACCGATAGGTACCAGTGACGCTGCCTGGAAAAATATCCGGGGCCAGTTCATTTTGAAACGGGGTGTCACCTACATGAATAACGCCAGCCTCGGCATGCCACCATCGGTAGTGGTGAAAGCTGTCTGTGACGGCTACGAAGCCATCTCCAGAGAACCACTCCACGGAAAGCACGACCTCCAGGACAAAATTGCCAAGGAAGTGATCCCCGGCCTGGCCAGGATGTTTGGCGCTGAGGCTGATGAGATGGTCCTGACCCGCAACGCTTCGGAAGCGCTTCATCTCCAGACAATTGGCCTTGAACTGAACCCTGGCGACGAAGTGATCATCACGACCCAGGAACACCCCGCCGGGCACCGACCGTGGATGTTCCGAAAAGAGCGGGACGGCATTGTGGTTAAAGAAGTATTCATCCCAAGCCCCCTAGAAAGCGGCGATGATGTGGTAAACCGCTTGGAAGCGGCCGTTACCCGAAAAACCAAGGCACTCAGTTTCTGCCATATCACCCGGGGCGGTCACCGGTACCCTGTGAAAAAACTGGCAGCCATGGCCCGGGACCAAGGACTTCTCACTCTGGTGGACGGCGCACAGGCGGCGGGCCAGTTCCCCATTAATCTCCACGACCTGGGGTGCGACGCCTACACCGTGAGCCTTCACAAGTGGATCCTGGCCCCTGCCGGAACAGGTTTTCTATACGTCCGAAAGGATGCAAGAGACAGGATCAGATCAGCCTTCAGCCCCGGCGCCACGGTAGAAGCACCCGGCTTCGATCCACCCGGTACCATGGATTTCCCCGTCCGGGCCGCCATCGGCACCGCGCTAAAGTTTGTGAACACCCTGGGACTGGAAAACATTGAGAAAAGGTGCCGCACCCTCTCGGATTATCTAAAGGCAGGATTAGCTGATATTAAAGGTGTGAAACTGTTGAGCAGTCCCGCTGAGGAGACCTCAGCACCTGGCTCAACCATCTTTGAAAAAGAGGGGCTGGACGCCATGGCCTTTGTCCCCTTGATGGAGGAGCGTATTAAAACACACATTGACGAGCACCAACGGGACGGCCACAATGCAATCCGGATCTCAACCCACGTTTACAACACCATGACTGAGATCGATCGCTTACTGGAGGCAGTGGCTACAGCCTAAGAATCGTTCTCCCTTGGTTATAATTAATTTTTCCAACCTGTCCATCCGGGGCCCCGGACAACCCGACCCGGTGTAGCGCCAGTATGTTCACCATCTTTGAGTACCTGTTCTCCGTTCACAAATACATGATATACACCTGTGGAGTATTGATGAGGCTCCTCAAAGGTTGCGTGGTCCTGGATGGTGTCCGGATCAAAGACAACCACATCGGCATAATACCCTTCCTTAAGCAGGCCCCGGTCCCTGATTTTCAGGTTTGACGCCGGAAGGCCCGACAGCCTGTAAACGGCCTCGTTCAGTGGGATTACCTTCTCATCTCGTACATACTTGCCCAATAGCCGCGCGAAGTTGCCGTAAGCCCGAGGGTGGGGGTTGTATTTGAGGAAATCACCCTCCGGTGCAATTGATCCGGCATCCGAATCAAAACTAACGTACGGGACCCGGATCTGCTTTCTCACATTCTCCTCTGACATGAGGAAATAGACCACACTCACCCGGCTTCCGTCCTCCAATACCAGATCCATAGCTGTCTCTTCCGGTGGGGTGCCGCGCATCTCGGCCACTTGCGACAGCGTCATGCCGATGTACTGACGTAGATCGGAGTTCCGGAAACCGCTCAAAAGAACTTTATCATAACCGGCTAGGAGGCCGAGATTTTCCCAGTCGTCTGTGTCTTCTTGCATCTCCGCTTTCACCCGGGTACGTATCTCAGGATCCTTAAGACGCTCTGCCCATTTATCATATCCCCCCTCTTGAACCCACGGCGGCATGGAGGCATTCAGTCCCGTGGCACCAGCGGTGTATGTGTACATGTCGGCGGTGATGTAAAGTCCCGCGGCGCGAGCCGAATCCATTTTTTCAATGGCCAGGTCCATCTTGTAGTGGTTCTGTTTCCCGCCGGCTTTCAGGTGGTATACCTCAGCCGGGATATTCGCCTCATCAGCGATTAGTATCAGCTCATCCAGCGCCTGTAGCAGGCGGTTACTCTCACTCCGCATGTGGGAGATATACATGCCGCCGTAATCGGAAGCCACTTTGCAAAGTTCGATTAGTTCTTTTGTTGAGGAATAAAAAGCAGGTGCATAAATAAGGGATGAACCGATACCCATGGCTCCTTCTTCCATCCCCTCCTTGACCAAAACCCTCATATTCTCCATCTCTTCATCGGTAGGTGCCCTATCTTCATAGCCCACCTGGTGAATGCGCAGTGTAGTGGCGCCAATGAAAGAAGCCACGTTGGGAGAAACACCCTTTGTCTCCAGGAATTCAAGGTATTCCCCCAGAGTAGTCCACTCTGGTGGCGTGTCGTACTCTGTCTTCATTGTTTCGCTTAGAGGTCCTCCCGAACCGCCTTCGCCAAACACCTCCAGGGTCACCCCCTGGCGGATGTCACTTTGTGACCGCCCATCGATGACAAGCGATTCTGTTGCCCAGCTAAGCATGTTGATATAACCAGGAGTAACAGCCATACCCGAGGCATCCACTTCTTTTTTTCCCTTCCCGGGCAGGTTGAGCCCGATCTTGGCGACACGGTCACCGGAAATGGCCACGTCCGCTACATACCCTTCCGATCCGGAACCATCATAAATGGTGCCGTTTCGTATGACGTAGTCGTAAACGGGAGTTCCTGGAACAGAAGGGCCAGGTCCCGGAGTACAGCTCCACAGCAATAGAAATGGAAGAGTAAATTTTTTCATTTTTCCTCCTTTAGGGATTTCCCCTGTATCCTGGACCTTTCAGGAAGCGGCCAGGAGTTGCCCCAGTATGCTCACCTTCTTTTAATACATGGTCCCCATTCACAAAGACATGGTCTACGCCAGTTGAGTATTGGTTCGGCTCGCGGAATGTGGCGTGATCCTGGATGGTTTCAGGATCAAAAACAACCACATCAGCGTAATATCCCGCCTTAAGCCTTCCACGGTTCTTTAGTTTCAGATTATCTGCAGGGAAAGACGTTAGTCTCCGGACACCTTCCCCTACCGTGATGACACCCTCATCCCGGGCATATTTCCCCAAAACTCTGATAAAACTACCGTAGGCTCTTGGATGCTTCATTCCCGTAGACCAGGAAGGATCCACGGAGCCAGCATCTGAACAAAAGGCTACCCACGGTAGAGCAATCTTTTTTCGAATGTTGTCTTCTGACATACTGAAATAGACACACTGAATCCGACTGTCATCCTCCACCACCATATCGATGAGTGCATCGGCAGGAGCCTGTCCCCGTTCTTCGGCAGCCTCCGCCAGGGTCATTCCCACATATTTTTCACCCATCTTTTCATTCCGGAACCCTACCAGTAATATTCCCTCCGGAGGCTGAACGGCCAACTCCGCCTCAAGATCTTTCATGAGGCGCGGCCTAACGACCGGATCCTGCATCCGAGCCATCCAAGCTTCATGCCCCCCTTCCTGAACCCAGGTGGGAATAACACCAGTGAGCCCCGTAGAGCTGGCGTTATAGGTATACATGTCGGCGGAAATGTCTAACCCATCTTCCCTAGCTTTATCCACCAAGTCAATCAGGTCGTCCAGTAGTTTCCAGTAGGGCTCTCGAGACGCTTTCAGATGATAAATCTCCGCCCCTACACCTGCTTCCCGGGCAATGCGTTCCAACTCACCATAGGCTTTCAGCAAATCTTTATCTTCACTTCGCATATGAGAGATATACCGTCCACCGTACTCCCCTACCACTTTTGACAGGGAAATAAGTTCATCCGTATCTGCATAATCAGCAGGAGCGTATATAAGGCTGCTGCCTAGGCCCACGGCCCCTTCCTCCATGGCTTCTCGGACCAGAGCCTGCATCTCGGAGATTTCTTCTGGGGTCGCTTTTCGGTTTTCATACCCCACCACGTGAATCCTGACCGTGGTTGCCCCTACAAATGAGGCGACGTTGGTAGAAACACCTTTATTCTCAAGATGAGTCAAGGCTTCACCCAGTGTGACCCAAGGTATATCTGAATCGTCTCCTGAGTTCCAATCCAGCATCTCACTTTTCATGGCGTCGCTTAAAGGACCCGGTGAATTCCCTTCACCAAATACTTCCAGGGTCACCCCCTGGCGTATATCGCTCTGGGAAAGGCCATCTCGGAGGAGAGAATTGAAAGCCCAGCTGAGCATATTAATAAACCCGGGGGTAACTGCCATGCCGGCAGCATCTATCTCTTTTTTCCCTTTACCCAAAAGTTTGGGACCTATTTTAGCGATTCGGTCGCCCGAAATGGCTACATCCGCTATAAATCCCTCCGATCCTGAACCATCGTAGACCGTACCGTTTCGGACCACTACATCGTAGGCAGAGTTAGTATTATCAGCTGTGTTTGCTGTCGGTGCACAACTCCAAAAGAAAAGAGCAGAGAATAATAATAGTGTAGTGCGTTTCATCTATAGTCTCCTCATTAAATAATGATTCTTATTTCTATTTCACAAAAATTGATTCGATTATTTCCCCAACGGGGTGAATGCTACTATACTCAATACCCAGAAAAGCCGAGATCGACGCAGCAAACTGATTTGAGTATACCGTAGGATGATCCCTCATTTCTCCTCCCGCAGGCGTATCCGGACCCATGACCGAAAGCCATACTCGATCTGCATTTACAATTGATCTTCCGTGGCTTGTCCATTTATCACCTTCTCCCCTGCCATGATCAGTAGATATCATGAGTGTAGTTTTATTCTTGTAAAACGGGTGGGACTGGAGAAATTCCCACAATTTTTCCATAAAGGCGTCTTGCACATTAGCTGCAGTAAGATAGCGGTCATACTTCCCCTGGTGTGCATAGTCGTCCGTGGCGTCAAATGAAATATATATGACTCTGGGGGTTTCTTTCTGTAGATATTCCATAGCCAGGTGGAAGGTAAAAGCATCCCACCGCACTGTATCGAAGGGTTTGGGCATTTCTGAGATCAGTTCATTTAATAGATTTTCCCTCTCTGTGAGATTCTTCCCCACGGCACCATCTTCACCAGCACTGACAGAAATCCCACTACGCTTACTGTTGATGATATAGGGAAAAACATCCCAGGAACAGAATGCAACTACCTTATCTCTGAACTGTTTCTGTCTATTAAGAAATTCTAACACAGTCACATTCTTATTCCACACTTTGTCATTGCTGTTGATGGCAGGATCTGCATATCCAACGAGTATCTCATTGTAGCCCGGGTAGGAAAACCATTCCTTGTTGGTTAGCTGAACGGTACTCCCAATGCGGTGATTCCCGTAAAGCTGACCTTCTTTTGCAATGGTTCCCCAAAAGAAGGGCATAAGCTTTTCCCTTCGTCTTTCCGGGGAATTAGCCCAAAACCTGTCTTGAGTCGCTTTCTCATTTTCTACAAAACTCTTGTTATTCAATATAGCTTTGTCGGCTCCCGAAAAAACCTCCTGCCACCTAACCCCATCCAATGTTATTAAAACAATATTCCTCGTTTGAAGTCCTGAGGCACATAATGTTGTAAAAAGTGTCAAAGTAAAGACAAGCAACTTCATCAAATATTCTCCTTAGGTGTCCGGTAGTTCACTCCTAACCTGTCCAAACGTTTAAAATGTACTGTTCTAAGGCGGTGAATAAATTTTTCAAAGGACCGTATTTTCTCCGGTGTCCAGAGAACTTCCGCCATGGCACACATGCGGGGAAAAATCATATACTCCGCATAATCTTCACTGCTTATATACTCTGTCCAGACATTTCCCTGACCACCTAAAATGTGGTGTGCTTTTTCAGGATCTATGTCCGGGGGCATGGGCTCAAATTCGTATACTTTCTCTAAGGAGAGAAAACCACCGATGGCTATCGGCTCAGCCTCCTTGTTTTCGGACTGATAGTAATCAAAGTAACAGTGCGAAGTCGGTGTCATAACTACATCGTGACCACTGTTGGCTGCTTCAATACCACCTTTAACTCCCCGCCAAGACATAACTGTCGCTTCCGGAGCAAGGCCACCTTCCAGGATCTCGTCCCACCCTATGAGCCGTTTGTTTTTTGAAAGAAGAAAGCGTTCAATCCTTTTTATGAAATAGCTCTGTAGTTCATGTTCATCCTTAAGACCCTCTTCCTTTATTCGCTTCTGGTCCAAATCATGCTCTTGCCACCTCACTTTCGGGCATTCATCACCACCAATATGTACAAAAGTGGATGGAAATAGCTCTATCACTTCAGTTAGCACATCTATAAGGAATTCAAAAGTTTCCTCCTTGCCGGCACAATAGACATCTTCATGAACTCCCCAGATCTTTGCCACATTAAAAGGTCCCCCTGTGCAAGACAGTTCCGGATATGCCGCAAGAGCCGCCACGCTGTGACCAGGCATCTCAATCTCAGGCACTACCGTAACAAACCGACTTTCGGCATATTGAACAACTTCTCTAATTTCATCTTGCGTATAAAATCCACCGTAACGGACGCCATCAAACTTCCGGGGTTCGTCAGAATAATGACCCGCCAGCGTTTCAGACCGCCAACCGCCCACCTCAGTCAGTTTCGGATATTTTTTGATCTCAATCCGCCATCCCTGATCCTCCGTGAGGTGCCAGTGAAATCTGTTCATCTTGTGCATGGCAATGAGATCTATATATCGCTTGATGAACTGAATAGGAAAAAAATGCCTTCCTACATCCAGATGCATGCCCCGCCAACTATAGCGGGGAGAATCAACAATATTCACGGAAGGCACGGAACTGGAGAGCCCTTTATTCTCACCTTCGTCAAAAAGTTGAATGAGCGTTACTACACCATAAAATAGACCAGAAGCATCTAGGGCCGTGATAGAAACTCCTGAAGGTGAAGTCTCCAAATGATATCCCTCCGGACTATCGAATTCATTCGAAATGATGAGACGGAGGGCCGCATTGTTTTCGGTTTTTCTGACATTAATCCCGTATCTCAGGTTAAGGTGATCTGAGAAATAGGCAACGACGTAATCTATCTCGGGAGCTGATGAATTGATGGAATAGGTCGTTTCGTCGCTGAACTGATAGTATCCGTCACGTATTTCAACCTGTTGTGGAAAAGGAATAAGTCCAAGATTCAAAGGCTTATCTTTGAGATCCGTTATGGAAGCACAACTCCACCACACTAAAGCAGCAATAGCCGTCAACATGATACGCTTCATGATCATCTCCTTAGCCTGTTTTTAGAGTTTATCGTGAGCGAGCGAAACGGTAGGCTGGATCCTCATCAAAGAATTCCCCTATCTCCATCTGCTCATTCACAAACATTTCAAGGTCTTCCGTCTCAGAAAAAATGATAACCCCATCCTTCTCATTTCCCACCGCTTTAAGCTCAATCTGAGATGATCTGATTCTCTTTTCGACATCGCCCATTTTAAGTGAGAAAAGACTCATTTTATTTTCCGATAGAACTACTTTGAGCAGAACATATCCCGGGATCGTAACAAAGTCTTCCACCGATTTCTTTTCTGTAGGGCTCACGACAAGAAAGGCATCCTGACCGACGGCATAGTGCTTCAAGATTAGATGCGTAGTCTTATTATTCTCCTCCATCACCATCGCTTGATAAATTCCTCCGCCTTCGTTGGAGATGTAAACTTCCATCTTTGATTTTCTGTCAATCCATGCACCCACGAGACGTGATTCTTGCTTCAGTGATTTATCCCCAAGCCATGGATAAATCGATCGGACGACGCAGCTTGAGATTAGAAGCATCAGAGAGGTGATAATCAGGCGTGAACGGACAGACAACATTGTTGCACTGAGTTTACTTAACGTCCAAGAGTGAGGCAACAGATCCTCATTTAATCCTAGCTCCTTACAGTTCCAAACGAGCGATCACTTCCCTTAATCCGTCGGCCACAATCTCTCCACGGTGATATCTGTAAACAGATTTACTAATCTTTACACCCGCGTCAACAGCAGAGTCGTGCTCGGCCCAGCCCCGTGTCAGAATCACAAGAACAAAAGGAGAGTCGTTCCTCGGCATAACAATGGCGGCGTCATGGGTAATGCCAGTGATCCACCCTGTCTTGTGGGCCACGGCGGTTCCGAGTGGCAAACCGGCGGGGATCATTTCATTGAATTCTTGGCGCTTGAGAATTCCGATCATTTCCTCCCGGGATTTGGCGCTAACGAGTTCAGATTCATAGACTGCTTTCATGGCCATCATCATGCCGTAAGCATCGGTCCGGTTGCTCAAACCTTGATCAAACGCTTTCAGGTCCTCCACACCCCTTATGACCGAGACGCCCTCGGCACCCACCTCTTTCAGGGTTGACATGACAGCTTCCGGATCCGCCAGCTCGATGAGAATATTGGTGGCCAGGTTGCTGCTGGTGGTGATCATGGCCTCAATAAGATCACGAATAGTCATATTATTACCCACATTCTCAATCAGTGTCTTGTCTTCATCCTCATCCAGGGGGATGGAGAAAGGAGTACCATCCACGATACTCTTAAACTCGTTTCGGACCACGAGGGAATCTTCCAAACTGAGCTCACCCTCATCATGCATGTAATAAAGCTGAAACATTACAGGCGTTTTCATGGTGCTGGCAGCGTGGAAAACTGTTTTCCCATTGTGGAAGAATGTGGAGCCTGAACCGAGGTTCAGATAAGCCACACTGATCTCATGCTGTTCAGTGGGCGCCTTGTAACATCCCACCGCCATGATAACGATGAGAAGAGAAAGTGTGATGACCAGTCGTTTCAGCGGTTTGGAAAAATGAACGACTGAACCATTGAAATATCTTTCAAACTGGTAAGGTCAGGAACAGGCTCCGACAGCGGCACTGTAAACATGCCATCCGATTTCTCTTTAACAAGCATGCGGACCGTTTCCGTCAGTTCCTTTTCATTCCTTTCAGAGTGGAGCGGTGTCTCTCTCAGCAGAGGCAGCATGACATCGGTGTCCAGCCTGAAAATGTTCATGCTGACGCCTACCCTTCCGTTTTTATCAGTGGCCTTCAGCACCTCCTCCTGACCGGGCTTCTCCACAATATCCGTTAGGTAACCATCGTCACTTTTCCAGATGACGGCGAAGGCGTTCACCCGTTCAGGTTCAACACCCAGGGAGTTCCTGTCGTAGTCAATGAGGGCGGAAAGGTGCTCATCTTTTAGCAGCAGGCTTAGGGCATAAACGGAATAGAGGTTATCACTGTTACAAACAGTGAACTTCTGCCCTTCCCAGTCCGGCTGGGCTTCCAGTCCAGACAGTACAGCATCGGCAGTCCCTAACGGTTTGGTCCGCCCCTCTGGGATTGTCTGCACCGCAAAGGAAAATGAAAGGCCCTCAAAATCGGGATCCCCGGCGTGAGCGGTGTAATAGTTGCGTACAGAATCATCTTTGTCATTTACAATGAGTAACACATCCCGATAGCCGGCGTCCCGTGCGTTGAAGAGATGGTAGTCCAGGAACGGCCGGGAGTCCTCCCCCAATTCCAGCATCATTTTCGGCTTGGCCAGGGCCTTTTTCGCCAACTCAGAGCCCCCTTCCGCCTCCGCTGATTTCTTCATCCGGGAAGAGACACCCGCTGCCATGATCATCAGATTCCTATCCATCTTTTACCGACCCTTTATCCACATGAACAATATAGGACTTTCCTCCTGCTTCCTCGATAGCAGTGGCCACATTATCTGCGGCATTAGGCGCATAAGCGAACATACAACCACCGCCTCCTGAGCCATTGATCTTGCCACCGTATGCACCGGCCGCAATGGCCGCCTCCAGCATTGTTTCAACCTTGTCTGTTGAAACGCCAAGCGCATCTCGGAGAATGACGTGTTGCCGGTTCAACAGATCCCCCAGCCGTGCTCCGGCCACCTCTTTCTTTTGTAATAAATCCATCCCTTCAGAAGTGATATCCCTGTTGAGGAGGGTCTTAGTTAGAAGGGCCATCTCTTCTTCCGACAGACTCTCTATTTCGGCAACCTCATTGACCGTTGCTGTGTGAAGAGAAAAATCCCTGTTTTCTGCCTGTACTTTGGCAACCAGATCTATCACCCGCTCCTTCGATCGTGAAAGAACCGCCTGGGTATCTTTTTTCTCCAGTGAGTCACCCAGTACAAATGAACCCAACCAGCACGGCAATTTTTCCACAACCATTTCAGGCTCAGACGCGATATAGACAACACCACCCACCGCACTTGTGTAGTGATCCATCATACCTCCGGCTTCGTCGAATTCCTTTACTTCTGACCGGTATGCCAGATCCGCCAATACTCTCGGCTCCAAGTCCACCACTTGGTCACTCATGGCGGACAGAAAATTGATCCAAGACACCACCATGGCTGAGGAACTGGACGTCCCTGCCTGAACGGGAATATTCCCATTAACTACGCAGTCACAGCCGTTCGAAAAGGTAAATCCGTCTTTTCTAAGTGTATTGATGCCGCTTTTGAAATAATCAGCCGCTTTCGTGTAGGTAAGGTCACCTTTCATGGAAAATGTCTCTTTCCCGCCCACATCAGGTAGGTCGACATTTACAGTCATGTCCCCCCGGGTTTGACCCTCTATAGTGACACGCAGCGAAATGGCGGCGGCGATGACAGGTAGGCCAAGGTAATCCTGGTGTTCGCCGAAAAGGCAAATACGGCCAGGGGAAGAAACGATCATTTTTTCGTTATCTCCAAGTCTTAAAGAGCCCAAATGCTGCCGCCGCTCCCACACCAAAGATGGTAACAGAAAGAAAAACGTTTCCGTAAATCATATAGCCTGTTCCGAACAGGAATGCATAAATGGCCACACACCCCAGCGCCATTGAGAGAATCCCTCTGGGTACCGGCCATTCTCCGCCCGTACTCTTTTCGAACTGTGCCCATCCTGGTCCGCCGGGATTGATCTTACTGACAAAACTGGTAAGTACTGATTCACTGGTAGGCCGGGATAGAAATGTGGCCGATACCCAAGCCAATGTGGTAATACCTACACCCGCCACTAGCTGCTGCCAGTCGCCCAGTGGACCAAAGCCTGTAGATTGATGAATGAAACGGAAGTAGATCGCCACCCCGAATGAGACTGTCATAGCTGTGATTTCGCTGATGGCATTAATACGCCACCAGAACCAACGGAGAATAAATAACAACCCTGTACCGGCACCGATCTGAAGCATGATCCAGAAACTTTCCAGCGCAGTCTCCAGCCAGAGCGCAAGTGCACCGGCGCAGACCATAAGTATAACGGTGGAAACACGCCCCATGAGGACCAACTCCTTCTCCGGTGCAGCAGGTCGGTAAAACCGTTTATAAACGTCGTGAACCAGGTAAGATGCTCCCCAGTTAAGATGTGTTGAGATGGTAGACATGTAGGCGGCGATGAGAGAAGAGACCACCAGTCCCATCAGGCCCGCCGGTAGGAAAGTGAGCATGGCGGGATAGCCGAGATCGTGGTTCACAATGCCCGCTGCGTCAGGAAAGGCTACGCGAAGGTCATCCAGTTCAGGAAAGACGATGAGTGAACAGAGTGCAACAATTATCCACGGCCACGGCCGGAGGGCATAATGAGCCGCATTAAACAGAAAAACTGCACCCACCGCATTATTCTCATCTTTCGCCGCCAGCATACGCTGGGCGATATATCCCCCGCCCCCGGGCTCAGCGCCTGGATACCAGACACTCCACCATTGAACCGCCAGCGGTATAATGAACACAGCCATGGCGTGGGTCGGATCGGAAAAATCAGGGATAAGATCAAGTTTATCCGCCACATTTTTGTGGGTCAAGAGCCCAGTAAGGCCTCCCACTTCCGGCAGCCGCAACGCCACCACGGCGGCACTGACGCCCCCTACCATAGCCATGGCGAACTGGATCATATCTGTGATGAGAACACCGCGCAGGCCGCCCAAGGAACTGTAAATCACCGTCACCGTGCCGGCAATGAGAATAGTCTGAATAGGTGACAGACCCAGAAGAACAGCACCGATCTTCACCGCCGCCAGTGAGACCGATGCCATAATGACCACATTGAAGAAAAAACCGAGATAGACAGCCCGGAACCCACGGAGAAAGGCAGCAGGTTTACCGCTGTACCTCAGTTCGTAAAACTCAATGTCCGTCAGAACGCCGGATCGTTTCCACAACCGGGCGTAGACAAAGACGGTTAGCATTCCCGTCAATAGAAAGGACCACCAGATCCAGTTGCCGGCCACACCATCCCGGCGGACGATATCGGTCACCAAATTCGGTGTGTCCGTGGAGAAAGTGGTAGCCACCATGGAGATGCCCAGAAGCCACCACGGCATTTGCTTCCCGGCAGCAAAAAACTCTGTAGAATCCTGGCCGGCCCGCCGCGTTACGGCGATGCCAATGGCGAGACTTATGAGAAAATAAAGAACAATGAACGACCAATCCAGCGAGGAAAGAAGCATATCACTCCGAGGTTAATCCTGAAGAGAGTTTAATACTCGTCGTTCAGGGCGAAAATAGGTTTATTTGTTTTCCATTTTCCCCGGGTAAAGTCGGGAAATTTCACTGAAGCGCTCCCCCTATCGATGGATTTCTCGGAGAGGGGGCTGATGACACTCATGGAAACGGCATCATAGACGTCAATGGGTGGCGATACACCCCGCTTGATGGATTCCAAAAACGCACGGACGATGAAAAAGTCCATGCCGCCGTGGCCGGCGCCGGTGGCTTCATCCTCAAACCGCTTCCAGACGGGATGGTCATACTTCTTTAGGTAAGGCTCATCCGGTTCCCACCGATGATCTTCGGGACTTACCCCTTCTATGTAAATGGAGTTGTTGTCCTTCATCCAGAGCCCCCGAGTTCCCTGAACACGGAAATTGAGAGAGTAAGGTCGCGGGGAGTTTGTATCATGGCTCAGAATGACCGTCTGGCCATTGGCGCACTTGATGACCGTGGTAACAATATCGCCCAGCCGAAATTTTACCGATGCATTGGGATGGTCCGGGCCGGCTTGATCAACGATATATTTATGGAGGCCCCTGGTTTGAGTCGCCGTGGAGGTAAGATGGACAAATCGGTTTCCACGGTTAATATCCAGCATGGTGCTCACCGGACCCACACCGTGGGTGGGATAGAGATCACCGTTTCGATCAACGGAGTTCTGTGTACGCCATTTGGCCTCGCTGAATCCCTTTTCACCAAATTCCACGCCGTTACCATAGGGCCCTTGACCATCGTTGAACTTTACGTGGCGAAGATCGTGTTGATAACCGCCCTGACAGTGCAAAAGTTCACCGAAAATCCCCTTTCGAACCATGTTAAGGACAGCGATCACATCCCGTCGGTAACATACATTCTCGAGAATCATACAAAATTGACCCGTTTTTTCTGAGGTACGAACAAGATCCCAGCATTCACTCTCAGTAAGGCCGGCAGGTACCTCCACACCTACATGCTTCCCAGTCTCCATGGCAGCAACGGCCATGGAGGCGTGCCAGTGCCACGGGGTGGCAATAATCACCCCATCCAAATCCTCCTTTTGCAGGAGGTTTTGATAATCCTTCTCCCCATTTTTATAGATTTTCGGATGCGGGCGTTCAGCTTCATCATAAACAGACAATGCCATACCAATCATCTGTTCATCAATATCGCAAATGACGGGAATCTCCACATCCTCTCTTTTCAGCGCCAACTTGATATGCCACTGGCCCCTGAGACCAGTACCAATGACGCCGATTCTCATTTTACTTTTCATGGTAGAACTACCCAATGCAACTTTGGGCAAAACTGCGACCGCCACACCAGAGATAGCGACACTTTTCATGAATTCTCGGCGATTCACATTTTTTTCACTCATGTTAACTTTCCTTTCCAATAAATTTTATACACACTTTGTGAACACATTTTGTTTAGTTTCCGTTTAGCTTCAGAAATAGGACTATACCGAAGGCTGCTCCAAAAAGATTTGCTGTCAGGTCTTTCCAGCAGAAATGATTATTGAGCTGTTTGGCATCAGCAAATTCCTTTCCAACACCAATAGAAAACATGGTTGACGATCCCACAGCAGAAGCATCACCGGAATCGTTGTCAACCACAGCTAAACAGGCTTGCGACAAGAAGAGAGTTCCCAGAAGGCTTGCCGTAAAATGGTGAAACTTGTCCTCGGAGACCCAGGAATCATTAAAATTCATATTCTGTGTATATTTTACACTTTTTGTTGAATCACCGTACAATCCCTTTTGTTCTGTATAATGTTTTTCGCCAAAAAGGGAAGAAGACAGGATTATTACAAATAAAGCTACTTTGTAATTCCTCCAAAAAGGAAATTGTCTGTTTTCAACACTGCTCATTCGTCATAATGTAATTTAAGTTCTTCCCTTGGACAACGTTTCGCAGCACTGTTTGAAATTGAGCGTGCTTGATCTTATTTTCTATCGCTGGGGAAAGAGCTTCATCTCAAAAAAATCAAAATGACATCCCAAATCACTATCAGCCCTTCTATTCCGCAAAGAAATCGAAAGATCCTTCCAATAATTGCGCGGATATTGCTCCGACTATCCAAGTGGCGTGTTACCGGAGTTGTACCCGATGAACCGAAAATAATTGTAATTGGTGCTCCCCACTCCTCAATGATAGATGGTTATTATGTGATGCTGGCTGTACTCTCACTGGATGTCAAAGTAAAGTTTTTAGCAGCGGTGTGGACATTTTCCCGGCTACCCATCCTTGACAGCCTTTTCCCCAGTTCTCACAACAATCCTGACGTATACGGCGTCCGGTGGCCGCTCGGTTGGCTTCAGGGCATTTTGATGAGACGACTAGGCGGGATTCCTGTTGAAAGATCTTCGGCAGCAGGTGCTGTGGACAAGCTTGTAGCAACAATCAACGAAATGGAGAAAATAGTTCTTATGCTTGCTCCAGAAGGGGGAACTGAACCTTCCGAGAAGTTCAAATCCGGCTTTTATGTACTGAGCTCCAAACTGGCTCTTCCCATTCTCCCTATTCAATTCGACTACAAGAATCGCCGTTTTAATCTTCTGGAACCGTTTTACACCACCGGTAACAGAGAAAAAGATATGGCGGACATCAGACAGCTTTTCCACGGTATCGAAGGCAAAAACCACACCTTCATAGCTTGACAGGCGACTCTATTTCAGATAGGTGTCCAGCCAGACGGCCGTCTCCCACAGTGAATGCATGACCGATTCCCTGGCCCGGTAACCGTGACTCTCGTGAGGAAGCATCACTAACCGTACGGTGGCGCCGTGCCCTTTCAGGGCGTGGTAGAATCGTCTGCTCTGAATGGGAAATGTTCCTGAGTTGTTATCGGCCTCACCGTGAATCATCAATAACGGTTCGTTCACTTTTTGCGCATGCATGAAGGGTGACATGGCAAAGTAGATTTCCGGTGCCTCCCAGAAGGTCCTCTCCTCCGCCTGGAAGCCGAAAGGTGTGAGTGACCTGTTGTAGGCGCCGCTCCGGGCGATTCCCGTCCTAAAAATATCGGAATGGGCAAGTAGGTTGGCCGTCATAAAGGCACCGTAGGAGTGACCGGAGATGGCCACCCGATCCCTGTCCGCCACGCCCCTGCTCACCATATAGTCAACCGCACCCTGAGCACTGGCCACCAGTTGTTCAACAAAACCATCATTGGGCTGGGCATCTCCCTCCCCAACGATGGGCATAGTGGCGTTGAAAAGCACCCCGTAACCGTGAACCAGCATGGCCAGGACCGACGTGGAACTAGAGGTTGGGTTGATCCTCACAAATCTGTAAGGAGAGCCAGTCACCTGGGAGGCCGCTTTCGAGGTTTTGAACTCCCGGGGGTAGGCCCAGACAATCATGGGGACGGGGCCATCTTCAGGAGTGTGTCCCGGAGGCAAATAGAGAGTCGCCGTTAGGTCCACACCATCACTTCGTTTGTATTTGACCAACTCTTTGTAGACACCCTTCATCTGGGGATAAGGATGAGGAAAATCTGTCATTTGATCAACACTGCCTGTTTTAAGATTCCTGACAAAGACATTGGGCTGGTCGTCCATGGATTCACGGATAGTGATAATAACAGAATTATCCACATCCAGAATGGCCACGGGGCGTTCATAATAGGGTGATTCTGACCGGAACAACCGAGTTGTATTTCCCGATTCTATATTGAGTTCATCCAGGAAGGGGCGGTCTCCCTCAGGCGAGGCGCCGTTTCCTGTAAGATAGATGGTTTTATCGTTATTTCCGGTAAGGAGGACATAAGCACCATTATTGTTCATTTTCGTTACAGGTGAGCCCGGATCACTGTACCTGTCCTCGTAGAGCCGGTCGAAGACCAGCTTAAGTGATTTACTTGGGCTGTCCGGGGTGACAGCCCAGGTCTTGGTCTTTCGGCTGCTCCATTCCCGGGTGGTGACCAGGGCTAAATCGCCCGTTCCCCAGAGAATGTAACTGTATCTCAGATCGAGATCCACCAGGGCCGTTGGGTTACCAGAAAAGGGTGCCGGGTGAATAAAAATCCTATCTCGAACTTTCGCTTCTGCTCGAGGATCACCGCCGTCCTGGGCTTCCGTCCAGTAAAGGGTGGCCGGCGCGTCGGAACGCCACCCGTAGGACCGGGGTCCCGTAGGGACGGCACCGAAACCCAGGGGCAGCTGCTCCGCAAGGGGCATATCCGTGGCAGTATGAACGACTTTTCCACTCAGGTCCCACACTTCCACAAGGGTGGGAAACCTGTAAACGGGCACCAGGTAGGAGTACGGCCTGTGAACCGTCTCCACCAGCAGCATCTTACCGTTTGGGGTAGGCTCGGCCCGGCGAATGATGGCCGGCTTACCCAAGTTTGTCACTTTCCCCTTCACTGTTACATGGACAACCTGCGAGGTGAGATAATGATCAAACAGCGTCTCATCATGGGGAGATGTTAACAGATCCTGGTAGGTTCTGGCCGGCGCCTTTTCGCCCAGGTTCTCCTGGACCACGGGGCCTTTCGGCACCGTACTCTCAGCTGGGGCCGGGCCTCGTCCAGCCGGAACTGTGAGAGCCACCAATCCTTTATTGTCAGACAGCCACCTGAACGGCGTACCGTATGTGTCATTCAATGAATTTTTCATCGCCTGTTTCGCTTTCCCTCTTTTGGTGTCGGCGATCCAAAGTGAAATGTTTTCATTTGAGGTGACGGCGAATGCCAATTGCTTACCGTCAGGTGACCAGGAGACTCTGGAAATTATCGGGTTGGCGGGCAGTCTGGTAACTTTTACCTCCTTACCTCCCATGACGGGCCTGATGGATAGGCCAATGTAGTGACTGCTCCGACTACGGCCGTTTGTCCGTGGGTTAATTCTTAGCCCAGCGATTCTTAGCTCCGGCTGGGACAATTCATCAATGCCGGGCATAGCTGGTCGCTCCATAAAAACAACCTGCTCCTTTGATGGACTTAACATAGTGTTGGGAGTCAAAGGAGCGTTCACCAAGTCCGCAATAGCCTTCGGAGGTGTCTGGTAGGTGAGGGGTTCCTGGGCATAAGACCACCCTCCGAAAAAAACCACCAGTATTGAAAAAACTGTTTTTTGGGTTCTCATTTTGAATAATCCTCCACTTTTTATTGCTGCTGAGAACTTGGCACAACCACGCCGCCTTTATCACGGCTGGCAGCCAGTCGGTTGAAGTCAGCCACATCTTTTTCTATCAGCCTGTTGAATTCAGACTGATACTGATCTACTCGTCCCTTGAGCACTTTATACACTTCCTCCTGTTGCCTATTCGGCGAAAAATCGACGGAGCCGGGATGAAATCCATCTCCGCTGGCCAGATCTCCCGTAAGAACAGAAAGTTTGCTGTAGAGCTTATTGGTATATCTGAATGACTTTGAGTCACCCTCAGCGAGAACCGGCTGGAATACTTTGTCTTCCAGTTCCTGTAGTTTTTTATTAAGAGCGTCCCCCTTTTCAACAATATCCATGCTCGTTTCATCGCCTTTCATAACAGCCTTCAGATCTTCGATCTGACGCTTCATCCATTCGATATTGCTGATCATATCCGAAACAGTGTTGAGGTCTTGACGAATCCGGAGTAGAAGTGCCACCTGATCATTAATGTCAGCCAGGGTCCCTTCCGACCGGGGGTCCTTGAGGACCTCGAGATCGGTTGTCAGTTCGGTCTCTTCGACCATCAGCTTGACAGAATAAATTCCCGGGGCCACCATGAATCCTCGGAAACCGGCGTAAGTTCCCCAGCTCCGGATAGGATACCACCCTTCCCGCTCCCAGGTTTTCCTGAATCGCTTTTCTTCAACCAGATGAGGATTGTGTGGCGGTTTGGTCCGAAGTTTGGCCTCCCTTGCTCCCTCGTATCTCAAATTCCACGCTACACGATTGATCCCCTTTTTCTTGGTCCCCTTCAGAGATCTCACAATGTCTCCATTATTATCCAAGATTGCGATATTTACATCTCCCTCAGGCTCATCTTTTAGGTAATAATTGATCAGGGCACGGGCATTGGGACGTGGACCGTTTCTCAAGGGATGCATGCGGTATGCCTGCCGGAGATCAAACAGGTGAACATTCCTTGCCAGAACTTTCTCATTCAGCTGTCTCAGCGGTGTCACATCATCAAGTATCCAGAAACCCCGGCCGTAGGTGGCTACCACCAGATCATTGAAGTGCTCCTGGGTGACCATGTGGTGTACCGGTGCATAGGGCAGGTTATTCTGAAGCGGCAGCCAGTTCTTGCCGTCATCAAAAGAGACGTAGATAGCATTTTCTGTCCCCACATAGAGCATCCCTTTCCGGACGGGATCTTCATGAATCCAATGTGCATAGCTGAAAACACTTTTCGGTATACCGTTGCTGATGGACCGCCATCTTTTTCCGTAATTGGTCGTTTTGTAGACGTAAGGATTGCGGTCGTTCATCTGGTGAAAATCTACGGTGATGTAGGCTGTACCGGCATTGTGGGGTGACGGCTCAATGTTGCTGATGGTTCCCCACTCAGGAAGGCTGGGGATATTTTTTGTAACGTTCGTCCACTTCTTGCCGCCGTCCCGGGTCACATGGACAAGACCATCGTTCGTGCCGGCCCAGACAACACCGGGCTCCACCCGAGATTCAGCAATGGCGAATACCACACAAGCATATTCCACACCGATATTGTCTTTAGTAAGTCCGCCGGAGGGACCCATTCGACTCATGTCGTTGGTACTTAGATCAGGAGAAATGATCTCCCAGCTTTCACCTCCGTCCGTCGTTTGATGGACAAATTGACTACCCACATAGACCTTGTTATTGTCATGGGGAGAAATGGTAATAGGGAACGTCCAATTGAAACGATATTTCGCCTCACTGGCAGCGGCACCGTATGACGATTCAGGCCACACCCTTACCGTTCGTTCGTGCCCAGTGCTATAGTTCACTTTTGAGAAGTTGGAACTGAAGCTCCCACCCCAGACAATGTTAGGATTCACAGGATCGGGGACAATAAACCCACATTCACCTCCGGCTGTGTTCTCCCATTCACTGCTTACAAAACCCCATCCGCCGCGGCCAGGAGCAGCAGTGCTAGGTCCTCTGTAACCGGAGCCGTCCTGCATCCCACCGTAAACGTAGTAGGGAATCTGAGTGTCCACCGCCACGTGGTACATCTGGGCGATAGGCAGCCGGATCCGCTCCCAGGTCTCACCGTGGTTGTTGCTGATGACAATACCGCCGTCGTCAGAAAGGATTATCCGGTCGGGATTAAGAGGATCCACCCACTGATCATGCGTATCGCCGCTCCACCCTGACCGCTCACTGGTCAGTCCCCCGTCATAGGTGACGCTGTGACTGTTGGCGGCAAAATAAACCTCATTTTCACTGGCCGAAGAGACAACAATACGGGAGGCGTAGTGAGGCCTTTCATTCAAGATGCGGTCATAGCTCACCAACCGCCATGAGTCACCGCTGTTATTGGAGCGCCACAGAACGCCCCTATTGGGAGAACCTGTTTCAATAAGTGCATAAACCACATCCGGATTAGTTGGTGCAATGGCAAGACCCACTTTGCCAATGGGCGGCTTGGGAAGACCCTTTTCCAGCCTTTTCCAGGTCGATCCGCCATCAGTGGAACGCCAAACGCCGCCGTTGGGACCACCACTCTCCCTGCCCCAGGTCTTGATAACGATGGGCCACATTCCCGCAAAGAGTATCCGGGGATTATCCATATTCATGGCGATCTCGAAACAACCGGTGTCCTCATCCACAAAAAGGACATGCTCCCACGTTTTCCCTCCATCTTTAGTGCGGAAAACGCCCCTTTCCTTCTGAGGCCCATATCCGTGTCCCACGGCTGCTACGAAAACAATGTCGGGATTCCTTGGATCGATGACCACCCGGCCGATCCTGCCAGTTTTTTCCAGCCCCATGTGGTTCCAGGTTTTACCACCGTCCGTTGATTTATATACACCATTTCCTATAGAGACGTTACTCCTGATAAAGGCCTCTCCCGTACCGGCCCAAATGACGTGGGGGTCAGACGGCGCTATAGCCAAAGCACCAATTGACTGTGCCGGCTGATCATCGAATAGTGGTTCCCAGTTCCGTCCACCGTCTTCAGTTTTCCAGACCCCTCCAGAAGAAGCACCAACGTAATAGGTCAACGGGTCACCGGGAACTCCCACCACAGCGGATGTCCTGTTACCCGGGGGCCCGATATACCTGTAGTCTAGGTTTTTATAAACATCTGGTGTAATTATCTGGGCAAAGGAAAAGCCCGAAAGGAAAAGAAGACCCCAAGAAAGAACTCTGAAACCTATAGGCCGTCTGAAAGTAAAAAAAGTACGCATGCTGCTACTCCTATGAATAAGCATTAAAGCAATTCTTTTCCCGGTAAACTTCACCGAATTAATCCTTGAAAGAATCGATGATTTTGAACTCGATCGGCTTCCGGAGGATACACCAGGCTGTGATTAATAAGCAAGCCTTTCTATCGTAATAAAGCCGGCGTATATTTAACTTTTGCCTGCCCCAGGACGTCTAAAGGGCAAAACAGTAAGGAGAAAATATGAAACGGCAATTTGTAACCTTCTCACTTGTAGCAGCAGTTGCGATCTTCCTCGCTGGTTGCGAGAACCCTTTTGCGAACAATGATGAAATTCAGCTCGATTCGCCTGAGCTGGAAATGTTTTCCAGTGAACTGGAAAATGATTTAAATCTGTCTGACAACAGTATCAAGAACCTCCGTTCTGCCCTGAGCAGGCACGGCAGGGGCGGCGAAAGAGACAGGGATCCCGGTTTCCTATGGAAACTGGCCGCTGAGCTTCAGCAGACACTGACTGAGGAAGAGAAAAATAAGATCTTTTCCAGACTCGAAGATGCGAAGGAAAAGGGGAAAGATAGAGGCGTTGGTCGTGATAAAGATTCTGATAGAGGTCGGGGCAAAGATGATGACAAAGACCAGAAGGGAAAAGATCGGGGCGCCCTGAGGGCTATATACTCTGTTCTCACGGAAGACCAGAAACCTGAATTCGACGCCATTATGGAAGAATTCAAAGCGGGCATGGACGCCCTTTTTGCCAGTATCAAGGCCGGCGAGGTTACCCGGGAAGAAGCGAAAGCGGAAATTGAGTCAATGGAAGAGGCTATGAAGGCCGCCATTGATGCCCTGTTAACAGATGACCAAAAAGCACAGCTGGAGCAGATGAAAGCGGACCGGGAAGCAGAATTGAAAGCCTACATGGAAGCCGTCCGCCAGGCAAAGACCGAAGCTCTCGGACTTACCGATGATCAGATTGCCGCTTTAGATGCCGCCAGGGAAAGCATGAAAGCTGAACTGGAAGCCCTAAAGGCCCAGGTTGAATCCGGTGAATTGGAAAAAGAACAAGCCGGTGAGGCTGCAAAGGCCATTTTCGAGGCCAATAAAGCTGTGATGGAAAATATCCTAACCACCACACAGCTGGAGATCATCAAAATTCATGAGTACCTCGAAATGAGATGGCGGCATAGTAAAGAAAGAGGCGGCAAAAACGGAGAAAGAGGAGGCCGAGGCGGATAAACCTGAATAATCTTTAAACGACACAAAAAAGGGCGATCAAATCGCCCTTTTTTGTGTGATAGTAGTGGGTATTCTATACTTATTCAGGAAATACTAATTACTTTATTTACTTTTTATTATATACCGCTTTTTTTGATCCTTTGTAAACAAACCAATCATCACTTTTAATTTCGTGATAATGATCAGATTCATCTAATAATATTTTAGCTGTAGTTTTTCTTACCGAAGCAATTTCAACTCTTACTCCTTCTGCTTTCAGATGAATAACCAACTCAACAAAGTCTGAATCACCTGACATGATTATTATTGTATCAACCTTAGAAGCTAATTGAGTAGCTTTAATTGTAAGTGGGATATCAGCAGATTTATGACAAGGAACTACTGATCCATAATAATTTTCATGAAGACGATCAGCAAATTTTTCAGATATAGATTTCCCTTCACGAAAATAGATTAGCCTGTTTAAACCCCTTCCATTTAAGAGCTTAGGTATAAGTGTATCAAAGTTAATCATAGCATTTGTCAATTTTGACATTTCATGAATACTTCGCTCAATATTGTTTCCATCACATAAAATAGCAACGGACTGGTTAATAATTAATTCAGTCATTTTTATTTTCTTCTTCTTTTGGTTCGGTTATTTTTTCTTTTATAAATAGTTTTTGAATTAAAAGTATGAAGTGGTCTCTCCTTTGCAGTTTCAATCAACAAAGGAATTCCTTAATAATTTTTCTTTTTGTAGACTTAATCAGTTGAGTTTCAAATTTACCTTCAATCTCAAAAAAGGGGGAAATTTTCAGTATATCAATATGGCCAATACAGCATCTCTAGATTTTAAACAATTATAAATCAATTCAATTAGACTCCTGGGATTTATTTTGTTTTTAAATCCCAAATTAAGGTTAGTTAGTCCGCAACTTTGTACACTTTGTCTCTTTTCCGGACTTTCTTCTTGAGTTTGAGACCTAAACTGTCTTTCTTTTTCACTTTGTCCACACTTTCATGATCGATCTGCATAGATGAAACTATCTCAGTAATATCTGTGGTATTGCCCTTAAAATGTACAGTATCACCTGTTTTCAAAGTACCTTTTGTCATTTCTATAATTGCTACTGATATGTTCCCCATGAAGTTGGAAACATAGCCGATTTCCTGCTCTTTCATCTTATCCTCCCTAGTTTGGACTTTCCGAGGTTCCCCTCGTAAATGTGTTTGTGAAACATAATCGAACTTAACTTTCTAAACTTACGTCTTGTGAGCTAGAATTAGGATCAGTTTCGAATAGAGTCAGCAGAGAGCTCCGCGCTAGGTGGAATAATGAAATAATATATCAAGGAGCGTGGACGCTACTGGATTCGAACCAGTGACCCCCGCCTTGTAAGGGCGATGCTCTGAACCAGCTGAGCTAAGCGTCCAAATTTAAGCTTCTGCCACTTGCGTGGCTGTGGCGGTAGGCCGCCTCTTTCTCCGTTTTACTAGTTGTGTCGGAAAAGCGTGTTTGATCACCTCGCTCAGATCTTTGACGAAGTGGAACTTTATATCCTTAACCACCTTTTCAGGTATTTCTTCCAAATCCTTCTGATTGAAGTGAGGCAGGATTATTTCTCGTATTCCAGAACGGTGTGCCGCTGTCACCTTTTCACGGATACCACCTACAGGTAATACTACCCCACGGAGCGTGATCTCCCCGGTCATGGCGAGTATATTCTTAACGGGCTGATTTGTAAGAAGAGAAAGGATGGCAATGAAAATTGCTGTTCCTGCCGAAGGACCGTCCTTTGGAATGGCACCGGCCGGAACATGGACGTGAATGTCAGTTGTCTCATGAAACTTGGGATCGAGTCCCAGTTGTTGCGCATTAGCCCGCACGTACGACAGGGCCGCAGTAGCCGATTCTTTCATGACATCACCCAACTTTCCTGTGAGTGTAAGGCCGCCCTTTCCGGGCATCTTAGATGCTTCAATAAAAAGAATATCGCCTCCGACAGAAGTCCAGGCGAGGCCAATAACAACACCCGCTTTTTTCATCCTCTCGGCCATCTCAGCGTAGAACCGTGGTGCACCGAGATATCTCTCCACAGCCGACTTAGTAATTTTCACAGATTTGGTCATCCCGTCCGCCCGTTTCCGGGCCACCTTGCGAAAGACGTTGGAAATTTCCCGCTCCAGATTACGGACACCCGCCTCTCGGGTATAAGATCGGATCAGCTCCTTGATTCCCGCTTCAGTGAAGCTGCAATCGCTTTTACTGAGAGCGTTCTCCTCCAACTGCTTTGGGATAAGATACTGTCGTGCAATCTGAATCTTCTCCTGTTCGATATAGCCGGAAAATTCGAGAATCTCCATCCTGTCACGAAGTGCCGGGATAATGGGGTCCTGCAAGTTCGCAGTGGAGATGAACATCACATTACTCAGATCAAACGGTACCTCAAGGTAGTGGTCACTAAAGGAGAAGTTCTGTTCCGGATCTAGCACTTCCAAAAGCGCCGATGAAGGATCACCGCGGAAGTCGGCCCCCACTTTGTCGATTTCATCCAGCATAAATATGGGGTTATTCGTCCCCGCTCTTTTAAGGCTCTGGATGATCCTTCCGGGCAGTGCACCAATGTAGGTCCGACGGTGGCCGCGGATTTCAGCTTCATCCCGGACGCCGCCGAGGGAAATTCTCACAAATTCACGCCCCATGGAACGAGCAATGGACCGGCCAAGAGATGTTTTTCCAACCCCTGGAGGGCCTACAAAACAGAGGATAGGACCTTTGACGCGGCCGTCATCAGTCTTTTCTTTTTTCAGCTTTCGGACAGCCAAGTATTCAACGATTCGCTCTTTCACATCGTCCAAACCATAGTGATCGTCATCGAGGATCTTTTTCGCCTCCTTCGTATCAACACGATCCTTCGTGGATGTGCTCCACGGGACCTCCAGCAACCAGTCCAAATATGTCCTGGAAACGGAATACTCAGGTGATTGTGGCGGTATCTTGCTGAGGCGATCCAGCTCTTTCATGGCGACTTTTTCCGCTTCTTCACTCATTTTCGCATCTTTGATCTTCTCTTCTAGTTCCGTCAGTTCTGCCGTTTCATCCTCTTCTCCCAATTCTCGACGGATGGCTTTGAGTTGTTCGCGGAGGTAGTACTCCCGCTGAGATTTGGATATTTCATCTTGAACTTCCGTCTGGATCTTTTCACCAAGGTTGATTCGCTGAATTTCCCTGTTTAACAAAAGCGTCGCTTTTTCTAGACGTTCCTTCACATCCATCTCTTCGAGAATTTCCTGCTTCTCCAAGGTAGGGATGGTCACCAGCGAAATAACTCTGTCGGCCAGCCGTCCTGGTTTTGAAATGGAGCTGAGGACGCCTGAATGTTCTTCGGTGAGGTAAGGTGCCACCTTCACCAGATCTTGAAATACGTTTCGAATGGACTTAGACATGGCCTCCGATTCTATCCCCTCGATCTCCGTGTCTTCCACACGTTGAATAGCCGCCTTGAAATAAGGCTCTTGCTGAATGAACGACAGCACCTTTACACGATCCACACCCTGAATAATGGCTGATTTGCTGTTATCCGGCATGTCAAAAACTTTCAACACCATGGCCAGAGTACCCCATTCATAGAGTTCATCGGTTCCGGGATTTTCCAGTGCACCATCCTGCTGTGCCACCACAACAATCATTTTCTTTCCAGTGGGGAGATCCTCAATAAGCTTGAGCGATCGGTCACGGCCAATATAGGTGGGAATTACCTGCTGAGGAAAAAGAACGGTGTTTCGGAGGGGCATCACCGGATAAGTTTCCGGTGATCCGCTTACTGTTCCGTTGTTTTCGATGCTCTCTGTTGCCTTCTTAACTGTCATGGCACATTCCTTTCATTACAATTTACGGACATAAAAAGGGAGAGCAAAGAGTGTGCCACGACCACTCAATAGCAACATTTGTCAGAAAATAATGCCAAAATGTCTGTTTTATTGAGTTAGAGCACGAAGATTCCCGATGAACTCGCCGAAACTGGTGGCCCACCGTTCCACTGTCTTTTCTGGACCCACCAGTTTAAAATAGTAAACATCGGACACTCCCACCACAATAGCCGCCAAAAGGCGATAGTTTTTTTTCTCCACCGGTTGAGACATGGGCATGCCACCTCCCGTGAATGTCCCAGTAAGGTCAGCGATGGTCGCGGACATACCGTCAACGGAAAATTCCTGTACCCGGGCCTTCTCCTGAGAGTCAGAGCCGTCGGGCTGGCTGAATTGACCGAACCAGCGGCTGAGGTTATCCTGAATACTTCCCCCGATGCTTGAAAAGACCGCCAGTTCTGCATCATCAACGACTCCCTCAATGGAAGGAAGTCGAAACTGTGTCAACCGCATGGAGGAAGATGGCGCTTCCCGGATCCACCCTTCATTAACCCTTGCCGTCAACTCACCAATCCGCACTCTCGAACTGGCCATTGCGGAAACCGGTTGGGCCGGTGCCGGTTGTGGTGCCAAAGATGGGGAAGGTGCCGAGAGGGAATTGATCAACCAGGCCATGGCGATCCCCCCGGCAAGAATGATACCGTATGTAAAAAGCTTCTGTTCAGACACGGGTGGTTATGGTACTCATGGTAGCCTGTTCATCGGCATGATATGAGCTTCTAACGAGGGGACCCGCCTCCACCCAGCTGAAGCCCATCTCCAGACCCGTTTTTCTGTAAACATCAAATTCATCAGGATGAACGTAGCGTTCCACAGGATGATGCTCTTTTGTGGGCTGAAGGTATTGCCCAATCGCCAGAATATCACAACCCGTCTGAGCAATATCTTCCATAAGGGCAAAGATTTCCTCAGCTTGTTCACCGAGGCCCAGCATGATCGCCGTCTTGGTTCTGAGACCAAACCCTTTTGATTTCTTCAAGACGGACAGTGACCATTCATATTTTGCCTGCGGTCTTACGATACTGTACATCCGCGGTACCGTCTCCATATTGTGCCCAAGGATTGTAGGCCTCGCCTCAAAAACAGTCTGGAGTGGCCAGTCCTCATTGCGCATATCAGGAATCAGCACTTCCACACTGCAATGGGGATTGACGCGGCGGATCAATCTGATGGTCTCGGCCCAGATAGCGGCACCGCTATCCGGTAGTTCGTCCCGATTGACGGATGTGACGACACAGTGTTTCAACCCCATCTGTTTAACAGCCAAGGCGGTGCGGCGTGGTTCATCCGGATCATCCCAGATCGGCTTACCGGTGATGACGCTGCAAAAACCGCAGGAACGAGTACAGACGTCACCCAAGATCATTAGTGTGGCTGAACGACGCTCCCAGCATTCGTAAATATTGGGACAGAGCGCCTCTTCACAAACGGTGTTGAGGTTGCCCTGTTTCACCATCTGCTTCAACTCCTTGAAATTCTCACCCGTTCTGACCTGCGTCTTCAACCAGTACGGTTTTCGGCTGTTGGCAATGGACTTTGGTTGGGTGATAAAATTTGACATCAGTCCCTATAAAAGTACGGAAGTGTCCATAAATTCCAATCTGTCCACTAAAGTTTGGAGAAACCGGCCGCCGTCAGCGCCGTCCAGGAGCCGGTGATCGATCCCGAGAGAAAGGTAGCAGATTGAGCGGATCACAATGGCGTCTCCGACTGCAGTTTCCCTCACCACAGGTTGTTTCTTTATAGCACCTACACCCAAAATGGCAGAGTTCGGCTGATTAATAATGGGCATGCCAAAGACATTGCCGAAAACTCCAAAATTGGAAACGGTGAATGTGGACCCCTGAAGTTCGTCAGGCGTAATTTTGTTGGCCCGTCCCCGGATAGCAAGATCGTTCACCTTTCGGCAAAGGCCGAGGAAATTCAGCTCCTCGCAATTCGGGATCACCGGAACTATGAGTCCCTTTTCCATGGCCACCGCCATACCGATGTTGATGTTTTTCTTAAAGACAACATTCGTCCCGTCCAAAGAAGCGTTGACTTTGGGAAGAGTTTGAATGGCCTTCACCACCGCTAATACAATAAAGGGTGTATAGGTGAGCTTAAAGCCCTCTCTGGCGAGAAAAGCATCCTGTCTACTTTTGACGTACTCAACAATGTTTGTCACATCACAGTCAGAAACAATGTAGGCATGAGCGGAAGTGTCAATGCTGTGCCGCATATGTTCTGCGATTATCTGGCGCATGCGATCCATCTCCTCCACCCGGTCATCCATAATCACAGCAGGGGGTGGGGTGGGAGCGGCCGGAGGAAGTGGCCCCGGGACAGGTGGCGATGCAGTCCGCGCCTGCAGATAGACCATTATATCTCCCTTCGTTACCCGACCGCCCCTGCCTGTACCAGAGATTGAGGTAAGCTCTGAATCGGAAACGCCCTCCCGGCGGGCGATAGCCCGCACAAGGGGTGTGTAGAAAGTCCTCTTACTACCGTTAACTGCAACGGGCGGTGGAGGGGCAGGTGGATCGGAAGAAACAGACGGCGTCTCAATAGTAGGCACCTCTTCAACTTTTGGTACTTCTTCAGCCATGGCAGATTCTGCCGATCCGTTGCCGTCCGTTTCGATCCGTGCTATTACTTCATTAACGGGGAGAATATCATTGGGCTGGGCAAGTATCTCTTTAATAATTCCAACCGCAGGTGAGGGAATTTCTGAATCGACCTTGTCGGTACCGATTTCAAGAAGTATCTCATCCTTTTCGATGGTATCACCCACATTTTTTCGCCACTGAATAATGGTCCCTTCGGTGATGGACTCACCGAGCTTTGGCATTATGACATCAACTAGCATAACTCGCTCTTATGTTTAGTATTCCAGTAACTCCTCCGCGACCTGCACAATCTCTTCGGTTTGCGGTAAAATGGCATCCTCCAACTTTGGGCTGAACCCAATATGACTGTCCTTCGATGCCACCCGGCGGACCGGACCATCCAATAGTTCAAAAAATTCGTCGGCAATAATGGCCGAAATCTCGGCGCCAGGGCCGTTTGTTAGGTTATCTTCATGAACAACCATCACTTTGTTGGTCTTTTCGATGGACGCCCGGACTGTCTCCATGTCCATGGGATTCAGAGTACGAAGATCAATGATTTCTACCGAAGCACCAACGGTGGAAGCCACTGTTTTCGCCGCCTCAAGACTCTTATAAACCATCATCCCTAAGGTGACGATGGTTAAATCATTTCCCTCCTGCACAACACGAGCCTGGCCGAACGGGAGCAGATAATTCTTATCAGGTTCAGGCGTTGTGGCCGGGGCGTAGCGGTACAGCCCCTTATGCTCCATAAAAATGACCGGATCGTCCATCCGGCACGCCATCTTCAAGAGACCTTTCGCATCTTCCGCGTTAGAGGGGTACGCCAGGCGAACACCCGGCATGTGAAGAAAAAACCCATCAATAGACTGGCTGTGACAGAGACCGCCATGGATGTAGCCACCCACGGGAACACGAATGACCGCCGGGCAGCTCCACGTATTGTTGGAACGATAACGGATGGAGGCCAGTTCGTTCCGGATCTGCATCATGGCGTACCAGATGTAATCACAGAACTGAATCTCCACCACCGGCTTCCATCCGGCACAAGCCATACCAATGGCGGTACCCACAATGGAGGATTCAGCTAGCGGTGAATTGAAGACACGTTGCTTACCAAACTTTTTCGTAAGCCCTTTCGTGGCAGTAAAGACGCCCCCCTTGTCATCAGCAATATCTTCCCCGTAGATGACCATTTTATCATTGTTGGCCATCTCTTCGTGGAGGGCGTGGTTGATGGCATCCACCATTACAATCTTTTCCGAAATACTCTTTTTCTCACCTGACTCAGGCAGCGTATTGTTGCTGTAAACGTGATCCGTGGCGGTCTCCGGAGCCGGGTGCGGACGGCTTTCAGCCCACTCGGCATCAGCGTCCACCTGTGCCGCTATCTCTGCATCAATCTTGTCGAAATCTTTTTCTGTAGCAATACCAACTTCAATGCACTCTTTGCGGAGACGGAGAATGGGGTCGCGCTTCCTATCAGCTTCCAGCTCCTTTTTGCTTCTGTATTTCCGCTGGTCATCTGAGGATGAGTGGGAAAGTAGTCGCACCACATCACTCACAACAACGCTGGGACCCTTCCCTTTTCTGGCCCGGTCAGCCGCCTTTTGGAAAGCAAGGTGAGACTCGAAGAAATCTGTACCGTCAACCTGGAATCGTGCCAGATGTTCATAACCGGCAGCCAAGTCGTGTACCGACCCGGCGGTCTGCTCACTGACGTGAACAGAAATGGCATATTTGTTATCCTCAATGTGAAATATGACAGGCAGCCTTTCCCGGCTCGCCCAGTTCAGAGCTTCGTGATAATCTCCCTCGCTGGTGGATCCCTCCCCCGACGAAACATAAACAACCTCTTTGGTCCCTTCTCGCACAACGGCCATGGCACAACCTACAGCCTGAAGAAACTGACTGGCGGTTGCGCTGGATTGACTGACAATCCTCAAGTCTTTTTTGCAATAGTGAGCAGGCATCTGCCTTCCACCCGAATTGGGATCCTCATCCCGAGCCAGAGAGCTGAGGAACTGTTCCCTGCCGGTCATTCCAAGTCCGAGGCAGAGTGCTAAATCACGATAGTAGGGATAGGCCCAGTCTTCCGCAGGCCGCATCACTTCAGCTGCTGCCAACTGGGCCGCTTCATGTCCGGATCCACCGATGTGGAAAAAGCTTTTGCCCTGCCTCAAAAGGATGAGCATCTTCTCATCTAATTTTCTAGACTGAGCCATGAGATGGTAAACATCAAGGAGGCGCTTTTTGGTAAATCCGTGTAGCCTAGGCAAGGGCCGCCTCACATTCTTGAAAACTGAACAATAAACGAAAAATTGTAATGAGGGTCTCTTCTACTTCCACTAAGCTCACCTCTTCCCCAAGGATTTGTGACATGGATGTGACATCATATTCAAAAATCCCGCAAGGGATGATGCCGTCGAAGAATTTGAGGTCTGTATTCACGTTCAGTGCAAATCCGTGCATGGAAATCCATCTGGAAAGCCGAACGCCCAAGGCTGCGATCTTCTCTTCTCTCACCCAGACACCAGTGAGTCCCTCTCTGCACCGGGCCTCAATACCAAACTGCCCCAGAGTCTGAATCAGTACTTTTTCCAACGTCCGCATATACCAGCTGACGCTGAGGCGATGGTGGTGGAGGTCCAAAATGGGATACCCAACCAGCTGCCCCGGCCCGTGAAAAGTAACGTCTCCTCCCCGCTCAATTTGGTAAACGGGAACATGCCTGTCCCTTGTTTGCAACAGATGATTTTCATTAGAATTTTTCCCCAGAGTGTAAACGGGATCGTGCTCCACCAGGATCAGAGTGTCAGAAACTGTACCAAAACGCCGCTGATTAACCAGTTCTTTTTGCTTCTCCCACACTTCATCATATTTCCGCCTACCAAGGCGAACTACATCAAGTGTCTTTTCATTCAAGTCTATCATGCTCAGATATGAATGGCCTCATCATAGGCATCCGCCACCGCTTCCATGAAACATTCAGAGATCGTGGGGTGGGCATGTACTGTATTGAGAATTTCTTCATAGGTCGTCTCTAACGTCCTCACAGCTCCCGCTTCAGCAATAAGTTCCGTCGCTTCAGGACCAATGATATGGCATCCCAGCAACTCGCCGTATTGTTCATCAAATATAACCTTAACCATTCCTTCCGACTCTCCCACCGCCAAGGCTTTCCCGCTGGCCTTCATGGGAAACCGGCCAATCCTTAAACTGTACCCAGTATCTGTGGCTGCTTTTTCAGTCATCCCCACTGATGCTACCTGGGGACGGCAATAGGTGCAGCCAGGGATGTTTCCATAATCTAAAGGCTTAGGTTGCTTGCCACAAATATGCTCCGCCGCCACGCGGCCCTCCGCCGAGGCCACATGGGCAAGCCACGGTGGGCCGATTACATCGCCGACAGCATAGATGTTAGGTACCGATGTTTGGCAAACTTCATTCACTTGGATGTAACTCTCGTCCACATTAACGCCAACTTTTTCAAGCCCGAGTCCTTCAACATTTCCTTGAACACCAATGGCAACCAGGGCCAGCTGTGCCTCTAACCCCTCCTTACCACTCTCTTTTGTGACCTGTACCTTCACTTTCGTCTTTAGGCGGTTAATTTTCTCCACTTTTGTTGAGGTATGAACATACATTCCACGCTCCTCAAATGACTTCTTTAAAAGGATGGAGACTTCCGCATCTTCCACCGGAAGTAAGTCAGGCAGCATTTCAACCAGATGCACCTCCGTACCGTATTCTCTGAAAAAACTGGCGAATTCCACACCTATAGCACCGCCACCGATTATAATAATACTTTTCGGTATATCATCCAAAACCATGGCCTTTTTGGATGAAATCACACGTTTCCCGTCTGGTTCAAGCCCCGGAAGCTCCAGATCGCGAGCCCCTGAAGCGATGATCACATTATCGCTCCGAATAACTGTCTTCTTCTTGCCTTTGGCGCCTGCGACTTCCACTTCTGCGGCCGACTTTAATGATGCTGTCCCGATCATTAATTCAACCTTGTTTTTCTTGAGCAGATATTCGACCCCTTTGGAAAGGCGCTTGGCAGCTCTCCGGCTTCGTTTCACGGAAGTGCCGAAATTGACAGAATAACCGTTAACATTAATGCCGTATTTGTCGGCATTCTTTATTAAATAAAGCACTTCTGAATCTTTAAGCAGGGACTTTGTTGGAATACATCCCCAGTTCAGACAGATGCCACCAAGGGCATCCTTTTCCACCACTGCCACCGATTTACCCAGTTGCGCCGCCCGGATGGCGGCCACATAGCCGCCGGGACCGCCACCCACAACCACGATGTCAAACTTGTTGCTCATAACTACCTTGCCGGCTTCTTCGATCCTTCCAGTTTTCGCAAAAGTTCCAGTTCCACCGCATAGCCAGAAGGATCTTCAACGGGTGTTTCCAAAAGCATGGGTAACGCTGAAAACCTTTCATCGTTAACAAGACACCAAAACGTTTCCATGGTAAGAAGCCCTTTCCCGATATTCTCGTGCCGGTCCACTCGAGAACCAAACTCTTTCTTAGAATCATTAATATGGAACACTTTGAGCCACTCCAAACCCACCGTTTTATCGAATTCCTTAAAGGTCTCTTTCCATCTTTCTTCAGTCCTGATATCATAACCAGAGGCAAAACCGTGCTGAGTATCGAAGCAAACGCCAACACGGTCTTTCAGGTCTACATTTTCTATGATTTCGATGAGGTGTTCAAACCTATAACCAACATTCGTCCCTTGACCAGCAGTATTCTCGATTAGAACAATCACTTTTCCATCAGGTCTTTTACCCATACAGTAATTGAGGCTCTCTGCAATTCGTGAAAGGCATTCCATTTCATCAGTCTTCATGTGAGAACCGGGATGAAAGACTACATATTCAACACCGCAGGCATCGCATCGATTCAGCTCACTGAGGAACGCCTGCCGTGACATATTCAATTTTTTTTCTTCAGGAGAACCCATGTTTAATAGATAAGACGCGTGACTAACAGTCATCTGCGGGCGCTCCTTCTCCATCGCCTGCTGGTACCTTTTTGAGTTCTCTTCATCAGGTTCTTTGGGGAACCACTGGTTCTGATTGGCGGTAAAGATCTGAATAGCGTCAGCATTAATGGCTGTACCTCTTGCTGGTGCGTTTTCAACGCCTCCCGCCGCACTCACATGTGCACCCAGTAGGCCCATCAGGTACTTCCTTTTCCAATGATTGAAAGAAATTCTTCTCGAGTCTTATTGTTTTTGCGAAAGGCACCGCGAACAGCAGATGTAATCATAAATGAAGCCTTCTTTTCCACACCTCTCATTTGCATGCAAAGATGTTCAGCCTCAATAACTACTGCCACACCTTTGGGGCTCAATACATTCTGCAGTGCGTCAGCCACTTGCTGAGTCAATCTTTCCTGAACCTGAAGCCTTCGGGCATAGACGTCCACGATCCGGGGAATTTTTGACAAACCTATAATCTTATCTTTGGGCAGATAGCCCACATGGGCGACCCCTTTGAATGGAAGTAAATGGTGTTCGCAAAGTGAGAAAAAATCGATGTCTTTGACTATGATAATCTCATCACATTTCTCATTGAACACAGCATCACCCACAATTTCTTCAGCTGTCTGATTATAACCTTTTGCAAATGTGACCCACGATTTTGCTACCCTGTGCGGCGTCTTTATAAGCCCTTCACGTTCGGTATTTTCACCTATCTCTTTCAGCAAATCCGAAATGATCGATTCAATTTTTTCCAGATTATCACCTTTCATATGGCTTCCTCACCAAAACGTTTTTAACTCCATACCTCTTCCGGATCTTCATGGACTTTCGGCTTCAAGGCCCAGACCCCAAGGTAAAACAGTGGTGTATCAAAAAGAGCAAAAAAGAACTTGAACAAGTAGGAATAATAGATGAGTGGCAGGAGATCGCCAAGGGTATTTACATTGTTTCCCAAATTATTTGCATAATACAAGATTGTTAGTATTGCGGTAGTATCAACCAGCTGACTGGCCGTCGTGGAAAGATTGTTTCTCAGCCAGAGATGCTTCCCATTGGTCAATTTTTTCCAAAAATGAAACATATGCACATCCACTGTCTGCGCCACAAGATAAGCGATCATGGAAGCAATCACATTCCCCACCATAAACTGATAAACCGATTCAAAAGTGGACGTAGCACCGGAGACGCCCCCGGCATCTGGAAAAAAATGTCCTAAGGTCATGAGGCCCAGCATGAAAAAGTTCATGGCAAATCCTGTCCAGACAAGTGTCTGGGCACGCTTCTTGCCGTAAAGCTCACAGATGAGATCAGTGGCGAGGAAGGTAAATGGATAGGCCAGTACCCCAGCGGGAACAGTGAGCCCAAAAACGTTTACAAATTTGGTTGTACCGATAACATTACCTAAAACCAGCGCAGTGAGAAATACTCCACTGAGGAATAAAAAAAGTCTCTCTTTAAAACTCATTCAGAGGCTGGGCCGTAGTAATCAGTGTATATGGTAGGTGTTTCCCGAACCCGTATCCGATGAAGTTTCGTATCCTCAAGTTCCGGCTCTATCTGCTCCCACATCCAAATTACCATATATTCTGTGGAAGGTTGTTTATTCCGAAACCAGGGAATATCTTTTTGGATGGTTGAGTGATCAATAACATCGATCACTTTTTTGTTGACAATTTTCTTTAGTGCAACAAGGTCAGCTAGAAAGCCTGTATCTTCATTGATCTTACCTGTAACGGTCACTTCAAGTTCGTAATTGTGACCATGCAATCGCGCATCTTCCCCGAAAACTTCTCTGTTTTTTTCGTTACTCCAATCAGAATGGCCGTATTGGTGAGCAGCGCAATATTTGAATTTTTTTGTCAGGTAGGGCATTGATAACCCGATTTCTATAATTTAATCCTTGAAATATGCTTCCGTGAATTTACAGTCAGCGGCCAGTATGGGGGAAAGAATTCCACGTTAAATAAACGCTAATCTATACCAGTGACGACGGGCAAATATCACTTAAACAACAATCGGAGCACTGAGGCCGTCTGGCTATACAGACATTGCGGCCGTGTTCAATGATAAGATGAGTCAGAATAACCCAATTTTTTTCCTCTGCGATATCAACAATTTCAAACTCAATATTGACAGGATTTTTCTTTTGGGTGAACCCCAGCAGATTCATGATTCTGACCATATGTGTATCAATGACCATGGAAGGGACATTAAACACTGTCCCAAGGACACAGTTGGCTGTTTTGCGCCCCACGCCGGGCAACTGAAGCAAATCTTCCATGGTACTGGGCACCTCACCTTCATACTCCTCCTGGATCATGAGGCTGGTACCTTGAATAGATTTCGCCTTTTGATTGTGATAGCCTGTAGAGCGGATATCTTCAGACAGTTCATTGACGTCGCAGTAAGCAAAGGCCGCCACTGTCTTATATTTTTTGAACAGACCGGGTGTCACCATATTTACTCGCTTGTCTGTGCACTGTGCCGAAAGGATGGTCGACACCAATAACTGGTGGGCATCCCTGTAATCGAGGCTGCACTTGGCTGAAGGATACTCTTTTTTCAATCGGTCAATGACTTGAACCATGCGCTCCCGCTTTGACTGTTGTGATTCTTTCAGCATCAGGCTCCGCTTTCCAGCACTGCAGGTAGGTTCCTCACTAGGGAAGATTTTGGAAACACCCATCGGCACCCGGCCTCTTTCGCTTCATACATTAACCTTTTCGATACTCGGATGGCGCACCCTACCACCGACAATTCAGGCGATTCACCCGTCAGTTTGTAAACCAGATTCAGCGGTTTCAGATCAACATCATCAAGATCGATAATCACCACCCTGGCGTCTTGTGTGTCGTCAGATTCTGCATCGGGGAAAACGCATGCCTCACCTAATAACGTAAGGGTGTCGGCAATTCGTGTCCCCAGTTCAAAGTCCCGGACAAATACAGCTACTTTGCTCACTTGTCTCTACCGCCTATTGTCATTAGTTCAATGTTATGCTTTTCCCCGTCACGATTCACCCGAATACTTTCAGTACTCTGATCATGTGCTAAAATGATCCTCCAATCTTCATCTGCGGCCTGATTCAGAAACAATTTTTTTTCTTCCAGCGTCCTGAGAGGTTCGTTATCAAATGCCATGATACAAGGGATTCGAAAATGGAGTCGTGTTGGAAAAAGATCGCCGCCAAAGAAAATGGTAGTATTTCCGTCCGAAATGAGAGGATGCATCTGCCCGGGAGTGTGACCGTGGGACATTCTAATCTGAATGCCGGCGATAAATTCCTCTTCACCGTCCAGAAAAGTGAACATATCATTTGCGGCTAACACTTCCCAGTTTTCTGAACGGTAGCTACCCTGGTCTTTTTCTGTCGGTGCGTTGGCCCACTCCCAGTTCGAGCGTTGGAGCCAGTAGGTGGCGTTAGGGAAAGCGGGCACAATCTCCTGGCCATCCAACCGCGTGTTCCCGCCGGCGTGATCAAAATGGAGATGAGTACAGATGATGTCAGTAATGTCATCGGGTTTTACAGATAATTCGCTCAAAGCTGCTTGAAGGTTCACTGCGAAAGGATCCGTGGCTAGGATGTCCTTCATTTTTGAATCCCACTTATCGCCATTGCCTGTATCCACCAGAATGGTCTTCCCTTCTCCTTGTAGAAAAAGAGATCGCGTCACCATCGGAACCCTATTTTTTTCATCCGGGGTGATCTCCTTTTCCCACATGCTTTTAGGAATTACTCCGAACATTGAGCCGCCGTCTAGGCCGAAACGGCTAGTTACGAGAGAAGTAACTTTATATTTTCCTAGTTTCATCTATCACTGATTGTTTCATTCACTTTGAGAAGTCTTACCGCCAGTAAAGGCATAAATTGTTCAGGAACAACTCTGGTAAAAGATTGAAGTGAATCAAGCATCAGAAAATCTGATTCTTCGGTCTCGAATGATTCGATCCACTTTTCAGCCAGATCTGTGGCCCAAGACCAATCATCTGTGGAACGGACCCGGAGAAGAGTGTGAGCCAACTGAGATAGATTATTGCCTTCGATAGCTGTGACCACAGAATCGGCGGGTGAACCTTTCCATGAGACTCCATTATCTTCTGTGAAAGATTTAGGCTTGAACTTCCTGTCAGCCCACACCTTTAGCCCTTTCCGGTAGCCGCTTTGCCGGACGCTGTCCATGTCCCACAGCCGTAAAGCCGTGGAGAAAAGAGAGACAATCCTGTCATCGCCATTTCTCAAAACATCATCCAAAAATGGGTGCAAACTGTCGTATTGAAGTGAATCCGATACTTCCATGGGTCGAGTCCGCTTCGTCACTTCTGTCAGAACTAAATCCAAAAAAGGTTCCAGTTTTTTCCCTCCGCAAAAAACCGCCGAACGGTAGACACCATATACAAAGGCGCCTAGTTCGTCCATATGATGGGCTGTCACTTCCATAACCATTTCCATGACAGCAGAAGGATTGTCCGAAACAACCACTATCTTGGCAGCCTCATGCCTCGCTTTTTCAGTCTCACCTTCAGTCAACGCCCATAGAAAATCCTGGGTGAAGAGCGGCTGTTGCAGCTCTTCTTCTTTCAACTCAGGCTTCACCGGCCTGTCACCACTTCTCTCAAATTGGTGGCAGATCTCTATTGACTTCTCTACGATGGGTCTGGAAGGAGATTCCAGTCTAAGAGCCGCCAAGTTCTTGAGAGAATTGAATGTTCTGAGGGGGTGTGCACTATTATCATCCGGCGCCGTATAAGTGCGGTGATTGGATGCGGAAAATTGAAAAAGATCCAAAAAAAAGTGTTTAAGAGCGGTTTTGCTGGATACAGTTTTATCTATCTCATTTTTCAGCCCGTTTAGGTCGTTGTCTTGGAAGAGTGGACTGAGGGCCGGTTTTTCAGATGTAGTGTTCATTGAGCCAGTTATAATCTAAAACCGGGACGGACGGGGATAAGTCTGCTATTGCTCTTTTTCTTCCGCTTCTTTCTGTGCCTTATAACCCAGAGGGAAAGTGACCCTCAAAGAGAACCCTACCAGACGCGAATGTTGCGTCGGCCAACCGCCAGGAGATACGTGGGGAACATCAAATCTACCATACTTGGCCTTATTCTTATCCTTATTGATATATTCATCCCACGAAGACACATAAATTTTTGAAAGAGGCATACTAGCAAAATCGTGAAAATAGCCAGCCTCTATTCCAAATCTACTCTTCCGATAGAGGCCCATGAGAAAACCTATACGCGTACTCTGACCACTTTCAGCATAGGAACCATCTGGTATGATCATACTCCGAAAAGCCCAGTAGATTGTGTCTCCTTCTTTCTTTCCGTCCCGGAATTTAAAATAGGTGAAGTCATAGCTCGAATTTGGTGATAAACTCCAACCCACATTAAGAACATCTCGTTTCTTACCTTTTTCAAACAACGTCCTCGAATAATCAATACCTGAACCATAGATGGGCACACCAACGCGAAGACCAAGATCACTCACATCTGAAAGGCCGAAACGATAAAACATTACAGGGAAAATATTTTCCGTCGACAGCGTATAACCATAATACTTCTCACCTTTTTTCAATGTATGGTCTGCGATGGTAGGATGAGCAGCGCATCCTAAATAAAGTGAAACAAGAGTGAGTGAAAGAATAGGCGCGAGACGGCGCAATTTTAGTTAACGGAAGTTTATCCGCCCTCCGCGCTTTTCTGCTCTCTCAGTGGTGTTGGGGGAAGGTTAAGTACATCCGCTGAGAAAAATTCAGCAAGATGGCGCACAATATCTAAAACACTAACAATAGCAACAGGTTTTCCTTCATCATCTATTACTGGAACATGTCGGAAACCACCCTCTGTCATCCTGTTTAAGGCAAAGGCTATAGAGTCACGTCCGCGCAAACTTTCCGGAGAATGTGTCATATAATCGTCAACAATCTCCTTATTGTAGTCAAACCCTTTACCCGCCAGCTTCATAATGACGTCTCTCTCAGTAAAAATACCCTGGAGTTTTTCGTCACCAACCAGAACGCAGGTTACCCTCTTTGACTGAAATAGTTCAATGACAGACTGAATCGTAGTTCCACTCTTGGCCAAAACCATTTTTCGGAGACTAAGAGTATTAATCGAATCATGGATTGAGATGCCTTCTCCCAATTCTTTTTCTACTTTAAACTCTTGTTCATCCATTTGCTGAGATTCTTCATCAAGAAATTCACTCATTATTACCTACTCCTCAATAATAGTAATCCATTGTTTTCAAATCTACATCCAGACAATATGATTCCCAAACAGGAGCGGTCATGACCCAAGAACTTTGTCTACTAGCTTGACGATGTCGAGAACATTCAAGAGTGAATCGTGATTCATATCAGCTCTGGACCTTTCATTATCTGATGCGGAACTAGGCCACATCACCAGATCCACCAATTTCAACAAATCAGCAACATCGATGAGGCAATCACCCGTTAGATCACCTGAAGCCACATCAAGAGCAGGATAGGTCAAAAGTTGAAGATCATCAAAATAGAAACCGTCCTCTTCCGTGTATTCGTCAGATCTGAAGACAAAACGGATGAGAACTTCACCGAATCCTTCGATGGCATCAAGATCAATGGATTCTTTGACCCAATCTATCTGCTTTCCGTCATAAACAAAACTACCTTTGGGCTGCCCACTACCTGAACCTGAGGATTTCTTGGTGTATTTACCCGGTAAGGAAATCCAAGGACCGCCATTTGCCTGCACTTCAATGGAGACACCATCGTAATCATCTTCAATGTCCCATTTTGCCCAGAAAACCAGTCGGCTGTTGGAGACGTTAGTCAGATCGATGGGTGAATCGATCACCAGACTCTTGACACTGTTGGCACTGTAGTTACCATCGGGGCTGTCCGTGATGGATGCTGAGCCACTGTATGCCTCATTCGAGGAACCCCACGACGACTGACGCCATTGATTCATATCCGACTCACCATCTTCATTAAAACTGATGTCAGGCGCTCCGATGACAAAACCTATAGTATCAATCTGCACTTCTCTGTTGTCATCAATAAAATGAAAAACCAGTCCACTTGAACAGCCGCGTGGAACGTCGGCGGTCACACTTATTGGCACAGTCGACGTATCAGCTAAAAATTGACGCCTTTCAACAAGACCTAGATTAATGGATATGGCATCGATTCTCACAGCGCTGTCAAGAGGATTGACAGTAGCAGTGACATTGCCCAGACTTTTTCTGAGACCTGCATTTCGGAAGGACACTTTCCTTGACGTCGTCTCACCAGACTGAAAATAGACACCATCTATTCCAATAAGGTTGGCCTGCATAACCGTTCCTGCCATCTTTGCAAAATAGCTGTTTGGCCAGAGATTTTCTTGGCACAATGGGCCAATTCTATTGCTGGACGGCCAAAAACCATCTTCCCAGTCACCTACCTCAGGTGTAAAAGCGACCATCTGTTCTTTCACGTAGGAGTAGTCCACAGCGTCGCCATTAACAGTATAGCCGACTGTCTCAATACCTGTACCCACATGGTATTGATTGAACATTGTCATCTCTCTGCCAAACGCCCTGAACATTGACAGGTCCGGTTCAGGAGGATAAGAGCCGTCGCCGTACGGATGAATCAACAGATTACTGTACGAGTGATAATGAAGTACATTCCTGAATCTCATGGATGCCATGAAATCTCTTAGAACAGACGATTCCGGTTCAGAGAAGGCTTCACTGCCCCGATATGATGGAGAGCACGGATCGGGACTCGATCCTTCGTTGTCGGTGCCCCACCTATAGCTGAAGTTCCGATTCAGGTCAACTCCGCGGGTTGTCCCTTCTCCACAGTTAGTATCCTTTCTGTTTTTTCTGTGCATTCCACCCCCTTCTGGTGCTATAGTCTGGTTATAGACGTAACCATCAGGATTAACGCAAGGTACGAACCATAACTCGCGGTTATTGAGAATATCAGTAGGTAATTTTTCTATACCGTAGTTTTTGCAAAGGTGATGAATAAAATAGATAAGATTCATCATACCTAATGGTTCACGGGCATGGGTAAGTCCCGTGTAAAGAATGCGCGATTCCAACTCCTCGTTGCTGTTTTCATCAAGATCAACGTTATCAGAAACTTTCACGGTCCAGATGTCCCTGCCCTCTACTGATTTTCCGATACTCATCTTCTCGGAGACAAGATTGGGATAGAGAAAATGAAGTGTGTCGAGTTCGGCCTCCATTTCCGCAAAGGTGTAATTCCCACCCATGGATCCCAGTTTGAAATCGTCATAAGCCCGAAATCTTCGGTCAAAACGGGACTGATAGAATTCAAGAAGATTTGGCTCCATCACCTCTACCTCAAAACCTTGCGATTCCAGCCTGGCCACTTCCACCTCACTGGCTGTCAATTCTACGTAAACACCCCTCTTGTGTCGGATATGATCCATGGGAATGCCCGTTTCAGCAATTGTCCTCAACTGTTGAGGTCCAGTATAATAAACTCGCACCAGTTGATAAACATCTTCAGCAAGAGCAATCTGCGGGAAAAATAGAAGTGCGGTGGTAAAGATAAGAGTCTTCATGCAGAGGGAAATTAGTCAACTCCCTACTGAAATCAAATCGAGCCACCTAGTAGAATTGTCACAAAATAGCGAAAGAAATAGATTTCTTAACGTGTGAGCCAGAGCTCAACCTAAAGGTAGAGCATCGAATAGATTATAACGCCTGTAACACTAACGTAGAGCCAGATCGGTAGGGTTATTTTGGCAATCTTACGGTGCTTCCGGACATTCATTGTCCAGCCGCGATACAGAGTAACCATGGCCAGAGGCAAGATAACCGCCGCAAGAATGATGTGCGTAAAAAGGATAAAGAAATATACCGTATGCCACTCTCCGGCATAATGGGCTGGGCCACTCTTGAACCAGTGGTAGATCACATAAGTCACTAGGAAAAGAGCTGAAGTGCCAAAAGCGGTCAACATCGTATTTTTGTGAAGAGAAATCTTTTTCTGCCGGATAAAAACGTAGGCTACCACCAGGAGAACTGTCGTTGTCAGATTCAAAATAGCATTGATTGTAGGAAGCCCGGAAACATCAACGGCCGCTTCCATACCATCCGGCCGCGGCCCGAGAATGAGGAAAGCGACTGCAAAAGCGAGAACGGCTGAAAAGATGTAGATAATCCTGAGCCAAAACTTCTCGCCGAGAACGGGAAGTGTTGTCAAGGTGTTACTACCGCCAGAAGTTCAACATCGCGCCATAACTGTTGCATCTCCTCAAGCTCTGAACTGATGTAATAACCTCTGATCCTCGCTTTGTCATCGAGAAGGATGAATCGGGTGCTGTGAAAGATGGGATCCTCAACCGAACCAACTTTGAATCCGTCAACAGCAAGTTCGTGTATTGCTTCTCTGTCCCCTGTGAGGAAACGCCACTTGTTGTAGTTTGCTCCGTACCGGCCGCCGTATTCACGGAGGATCTCCGGTGAATCATAATCTGGATTCACAGAAATCGATAGAAGATTTAAATCTGGTGCATTTGAAAACCGTGACTGAAGCTCGGCGAACTGGCCTGACATAACGGGGCACGGCCCAGCACAGGTGGTGAAGATGAAGTCAGCCACCCAAACTTTCCCTAATAAATCTTCCTTACTGAAAATCTCTCCATTTTGATCCGTCAATTGGAAATCAATGAGCTTTCCAAGAATGGGCAACTCACTCTTTTTGCTGTCTTGGCGTCTCAGACTCACCACAAGGATAATGACGCCAAAAGTGACGAAAAGCCAGAAACGTTTATCTTTCAATAAAGACATGTCATTCCTCCTAAACTCCAAAGAAGCACATTGGATCTTCCATTACAATAAACTTTGGTCAATTACCATGATTACGAGTAAAAACGGGAGATAGATGATGGATCCCTTCAGAAGACGGCGTGCTCTCACCTCTGTCCACCCTCTGGAAGCATCTATGGCTAGCGCAAGAAAGGTGAAGCCAAGCAATAGCGATCCCCACATAAAAACCTTGCCGGCACTACCATTCAAATGCAATAATGTTGTACAAAGAATCAATAGTACGCAGAATAAAACAGAAAAAGCGGACGTTTTTCTCATTGAAGGATCTACCGAAGGAAGCATTTTAAAACCGACCCGCCCGTAGTCATGTCTGTATAACCAGGCAATGGCAAAAAAATGGGGTATCTGCCAAAGGAAAAGAATCCCGAAAAGAATCCATCCGCCAGTTTCAAGACTCCCACTGGCAGCAAGCCAACCACCCAGAGTTGGCAATGCGCCGGGAATGGCACCTATTAACGTGTTCCAAGTGGTCTTCATTTTCAGTGGCGTATAAACGATTAAATAGAGAAAAAGTGTGAGAAAGGCCACAGCTGCCGTAGGGGTATTGACGACTGAAAACAGATAGATAATTCCCATAGCAGATATGAAAATCCCGAACCTCCTTGCTGCATTGGGCTTAACTCTGCCGGAAGGTATGGGCCGTTTCATTGTCCTTTTCATCTGCCTGTCCAGGTCTCGCTCAAGATAATGATTGAGAACACCAGCGCCTCCCGCCACAAAAGCTGTCCCTATTAGAGTATGAATTAACATCCACGGCTCAGTCAAGATCGACTTTCCCGATTCCACGGCACCGAGGTAATACCCAATTACAGTTGACACCAAAACCAATGAAACAATTCTCGGTTTCATCATTTCCCAAAGACTTAAGAGATAACCCTTTAACCCGTTGGATTTTTCTACTGTTAAAGGTTGACGTTGAAAAATCAATTGCAATCTTCCTTCGGGGATGAGTACCCGCAAAGAACGGAGGGTAAGGAAAAATGATGTTCCAAGAAGCAGAGCACCTGTCCAGACGTGGAAGGTGGTAATGATGGGCGCCTTGATGCTCCAAATAACAAAAGCAGCCAGCGCTATTTGAGTCAGCAGTAGAAGATCGAAGAACAGTACAGGCAAAAAGATTTTATCTTCCCCGCGCTGATGTCTTATTGTCTGAACTGTCAGTCCCGCAGCTGTAACCAATACCAAAACCGCCCCTAACCGATGAAGCATATGAACTATAATTTGACCCATTGTGACGGGCTCCAGCCCCAGATCAAAACGAGCATAGTTTATGTTTAAGAGCAGTAGGTCGCTAAGTATTGGGATTACTTTCCCGTTTGCAAAAGGAAAATCAAGCACTGCCAGCCCCGAACCTGTATGGCGCATGAGAGCACCTAAAATCAGCTGAGCATAAATCAACCCTGTCAGAGTTATGCTCCACCAAACAAACGATTCATTTTCAACTCTGGCCAAGGATGAACGAGAGGAGTTCCACTCTTTTGAAAGAGAATAGGCGATAAAGATGGTGATACAGAAAAATGTCTGTGCTAGGATACCGTGTGTCATGGATATGGCCGTGGGGAGTAGAAATAACACTGTAAGTCCACCCAGAATTCCCTGTGCAATGACCGCCCCAAGAGCAAACAAACCGAGCTTTTTCATCCACGGCCGCGGCTCAGTTCTCCAAAGCCAAATTGAAAGAACAAGCGTTAAAAAACCGACAAAAGACGCGAGTAGTCTATGGAGGTGTTCGTAGAATATTCCACCCACCCATTTTGAATAAGGAAAGGTGAAAATGAATTCACCATAAGTATTGGGCCAATCTGGTACGGCGAGTCCCGAACCTGTACTTGTAACCAAACCACCTGCAAAGATGAGCCCTAAAGTGGAAAAGGCGGTGAACTTAGAGTACCGCCTTAACCAAGTCTGTGAGTTTTTAATGTAAGAAAAAGTAGAAGCCACCTTGAAATTGAGGTGGGTGTGTCAGGTAAAAGTTACCACTCTTCTCCCCAATCATCATCTTCGTCGTCCCCAGCTGCCTCCTTCTCTACTTTGGCTTCTTCAGCCTGCGACAATGCTTGTAATGCCAGATCTTCAGCCTGCCCTGCGTTACCTTCCTTTAGAGCATTGATGGCTTTACTTAGTGTTCTTTCCGCTTCAAAAGTATAGTCGTAATCATCCACATCCCTTACGACGGCCAATGTTTTCATATATGCATCATATCCCTGCTGGGTGTGGACGTGAACATACCCTTTCATTTCATAATGGCTGTTTCCGCAAAGTTGGGCACAGGCAATCTCCCATGAACCTGTCCTTATAGGGGTAAACCATGTTGGGATTCGAATCCCTGGAATGGCATCCTGCTTCACACGCATGACAGGGATAGAAAAGCTGTGGATAACATCTCTTGTAGAAATCTCTATCAGGATATCTTTATTCACAGGCAAGTGAAGATGCCCCTGCGTTGGGATAATGTCATCCTGACCTGCCTCATCTTTTTTATCAAAACCGATAAAGTTCAGTGCCTGATCATCAATAAGATTAGCCGACGTTCGGCCAAAAACACCATCATCACCTGGGTAGTGAATATTCCATTTGAACTGCTGTCCCACAACCCTAATGACTTCTGCCTCAGCTCTGTCAGGCACTTCCTCTACACGGCTTGCCCAAACCGGAAAAGAAAAAATAATGAGAAGGACAATTTCAAACACTGCTACACCGACTTCTGCATACGTGGAATAATGATTTGTAACACCTACTGGATCAGCTTCAGGATTCTTTTTCTGTCGAAATCGGATTAATGTATAGATGAAAAAAGATCCCCATCCGACAAATAAAATTAACATCAGAATGTGACTCCATGAAATGACACTATCCACGGCTGGCGACTGCGCTGAATAACCTTCAGCCAACCCAAGATTGCGGAGCAAATCAAGCATTAATGTGCTCTCCCATTTCCATTATGTGAATCATATATTTCCATGATCTCGCTAAACTTTTTCCCACGACGTGCCAAGAAGATAAAAAAGGTGGAAATTCCACCGAGAACGGTTCCCGTAACACCTATGAGAGCAATGATTGCCAAATTAAGACTTTCAGTCATGGGGTGGTCTGCAGGTGCACCAAAACAGACCGAACATGCTGATGCAATTCCAGGAATCAGACAAAAAATTGAAGCAAAGACAAATGCAAGTCTAGAGATTTTTTTCATAAATAACTTACGTCACGAAACTTTTTCAGAAATTTGACTCCATAAACTATTAAAGCCACTCCGGAAAGGAAAGAGAGCAACCCGTACACAGTAAAGTTTCCACTACCTTCAATGAAGGTCCAAACTCCAAACCCAAAAGTCAGTGCTGTGGAAAGACTAATGAACGCCAGATGAAATGCTTTCAGGGACAATTTTCACTCCAACTTGATCGCCTATTGTTCCAAATGTTATGAACAATAGCGACATCAAAAAAACAAGCGTGATAAAGAGCAATAGATAAATCAATTTTTTTTCGTGAGCCAAATGCATAAAAAAACTTGCTACAAGCGAGCCTTTTACCGTGGCGATCACCATGGCAACAAGTACAGCCAAACCAATACTGAACTTAAGCGAAGCCACAGCTACAGTTACTACCGTCAAAACGGCCAAGGCACCGAACACTTTTATGTAACTATTAATCTCGTTCTTGATATCTTGTGTCGCGTTCATACCTCACCTTATAAGAGATAGATTGTAGGAAAAAGAAAAATCCATACAATGTCAACAAAATGCCAGTAAAGACCAGCAATCTCAATGCGGTTAGTAAACTGCTCCGGGGCTGTCTCCCACATTTTGGCACCTGGGCCCCAGAAATAAGCGTTAACAATGAGGCCTCCAACCACGTGGAGAGCATGCAGACCCGTCAACACAAAGTAGGTAGCATAAAAATTATGGGTACTTGGTATATGATGATGTTCAATTTTTGGCATATACTCAAACATAATCTTTACAACCAGAAAAGTCAGTCCAAGAAGTATGGTGAGACCCATGTAAAGTCTATATTTCTTGAAGTCGTCCATTCTAAGGGAAGCCCACGCCATCACCACAGTTACACTTGAAACAATAAGTACCATTGTATTGAAAGTACCTATAGGAACGCTGAGTTCCTCCGATCCCACAAACCAAGTAGTGGCTCCAGTCCGCAAAAGAATGTATGATGAGAACAATGCACCAAATAGCATCACTTCTGATGCCAGGAAAAGCCATATACCGATCTTGGCGTTGTAAAGTCCTGTATCTGGTCGAGCCTTGACAGTGTACGGAATCTGCATCAGTCTAACCCTTTACAGCTTCATGTTGTGGAGTAAAGTCACGATTTTGACCGTTAGCTCCATCCGTGTTGTACTCATAAGGTCCACGGTAGACATCCGGTACTTTCTCAAAGTTGACATGAGGCAGCGGTGGAGATGGCGCAGCAGCCCATTCCAATGTGGTAGCGTCCCATGCATTGCTGGAGACTTTCTCACCCTTAGCAAGACTGATAAACAGATTCGCAATAAAGAAAAACTGGAATAACCCTAGCCCCAATGCTGCCATGGTCATGAATTCATTCCATTGGAGAACAGGTTGAGCATGTAGATAAGTGGTTCCACCATCATACAATCGTCTTGAGACACCAGCCAGGCCTTGGATGAACATGGGACTGAAAACTCCATTCATACAGATGAAAGAACCATAGAAGTGGATCTTGCCGAGTCCTTCGTTCATCCGTTTTCCAGTTACCTTTGGGAACCAGTAATAAATTCCGGCAAAGAGAGCAAAGATGGTTCCCGGTGCTACAACATAATGGAAATGGCCAATAACATAATATGTATCATGAAGATGAATATCGGCTGAAGCTAATCCCAAAGGGAGACCCGTCAGTCCGCCTATCCCAAACATGGGCAGAAACCCCAGGGCAAACAACATGGGTGTGTTAAACCTGATGGAACCGCCCCAGAGTGAAATGAAAAATGCCGACAGAATGATGATAGAGGGGATGGAGATAATCATGGTAGTCGTCTGAAAGAATGCAGCCATGGTAGTTCCCATTCCTGTGAGAAACATGTGATGGGCCCAGACAACAAATGACATAAAGCCGAGGAAAATCAACGAATAGACCATGGAACGATAGCCCCAAAGAGGTTTCCTGGTGTTATTTGCAAGCACCTCTGCCACTATCCCCATGGCTGGGAGAACCAGAACATAAACCTCGGGATGAGCAAGAAACCAGAAAAGATGTTGCCATAAAAGAGGGCTTCCACCTCCTGCTACATTCAGCACTTCAGTCCCCACGTAGAGCCCCGATGGAAGGAAAAAACTTGTACCAGCCAATCTATCCATCAATTGAAAAACTGCCGCTACCTCCAAAGGAGGGAATGCAAGCAGGAGTAAAAATGCTGTAACAAACTGAGTCCAGACAAAAAAGGGCAGTCTCATCCAAGTAAGACCTTTTGTACGCAACTGGATGACAGTTGCAATAAAATTAACCGAACCTAAAAGGGATGATGTGATCAGAAATATCATGCCAAAGAGCCAGATGGTTTCTCCAGTTTCAGCAATGATCGAAAGGGGTGCATACATAGTCCAGCCGGAGCTCGCAGTGCCCTGAGGCATGAAAAAACTGGCCAGCATGAGTACACCACCCACAAAAAATGACCAATAGCTGGCCATATTAATTTTCGGGAAAGCCATGTCAGGAGCACCAATCTGAAGAGGTAGAACATAGTTACCGAATCCACCCACAGCCAAAGGCACCACACCAAGAAACACCATGATCGTTCCGTGCATAGCACCAAATGAGTTATACCCATCGGGGGTCAGCATTCCTTCTTCAGAAAGAAGTTTGCCAACAATAGGAACAACTTCGCTGGGGTAAGCCAGATTCCATCTCATTATCAACATCAAGCAAAAACCAAATAAAAGGAAAAACATAGCCGTGATAGCGTATTGGAGACCGATTACTTTATGATCAACAGAAAATATATATTTCCGCCAGAAAGGCTCGTGGTGATGATGCTCTGCCACTACACTCTCCTAATCATTAGATCAAATATATTTGTAACACAAATTATTTCAGATTATTCTTTTTTTGGTGGACGCTTAAGAACAAAGTCAGCTGTAGCATCTCCATCAGCATTAACTGTAACAGTAACGGTCTTCGCTGGTAATCGCTCATGCCAAGCTTCGACAGTATACGTGCCGGGAGGCAAATTTTCTATTTCAAAATTGCCTTTTTCATCCGTTACAGAATAGAAAGGATGATCGAGGACACCAATAAAGGCTCCCATCCATGGATGAACATCACACTTCACTCTTACCATGATTTCGGCTTCATCAAATTGTTTCGTGACCTTTTTACGAGCGCCTGGCATAGCCTCGTTAAAAGCAACATTATTTTTTTTCTTAGGCATGGCATGAACATTGTGGAGGGTACCGTCACTATTCAATATCTCTATTTTCTGTCCAACTTGAACACCGAGAATGTGTGGTTTGTAAATACAACCGTTCTGATCGATGGTTGCTACCTTTTCAGGAGCGGCGAATTTTTTGTCGCCAAGCCCTTCTTTCACGTAGACAAAAACGTTCTTTAACTCTCCTTCACTGCCAGCCAGAAGCCATTCTAAACGAGCTGGGCCTTCAGCGTGTTTACCATCACAAATTGGATCAGCGGCCATCTTGATTGGCTTCATCCTTGGTATTTTGCCTTCATACTTTACTGTACCCTTTATGCCACCAGCAGTGAGAATGCTGGAAAATATAAGCCCTGTTGTCAAAATAAATGTTGCTCTTGACCGATAACTCATGAGAGTATCCTCCTTCTTAATTAGAACAATTAAGTGGCTTTAATTTTGCCACTCTTCTTCGTTTTCCCACTCCTCATCATCCCAATCATCAATTTCCTCTAAGTCCTCAAGGAAATCGTAACCATTTTTGCTGAAGAAAGTTGCTATTTCAGACGAAATATCAACCTTTCCAGGAATAGCATAAACATAATCTGTAAGTCCTCTAAGCATGGCCTCATCATCGCCAGAAAGTTTCATTATCTCTGTCCCAAATATTTCTGAAGCATCGGATGAAGTTAATTCCTCAGGCGCCGGGATATATGGCTTCGGCATTTTTGTGCCTGGCATAATTTTTTGAGGATCACGTAACCATTCCATAACCCAGTCAGGTCTTAAACGTTCTTTGGTTAGCGCCATATTTGGAGCCCATGTTTGAGGAGTCTGAAGAGGTTGGGTAGTGCCATAATAATGGCAATTGTTACAAGCACCCATTTCGTGGAGCTTTATACCAGCGCGGTAGCCAACATTGTTTTTTTGAGGTGTATAATCACCTTCATATGGTGTGGTCTGCCCATCCCAATATTGAAAATACTTGATTAGGTTGTTCCATTTTTCATCCCCAAGCTCGAATGAAGGCATGCGAACCAGAAGATTCGGCCTTATTGTTGTAGGGTTATCAAAAAAGGAAAGAAGCCAACCAGGCTGAACTTTTTCGCCTTCCGTATTTAAGTTCGGCGGTCCGTATTCCATGGCAACAAAATTGGATAGAATATCTCCACCCCGTTCTTCAATGATATGACATCCTTGACAATTGTTGTTCCTAACCACCCACTGCCCAGCTTCAACAAATGTTTTGTGGGCTGAATTAGGTTTTTTCTTGATATCATCTTTATTCAATGCCAAAATAACAGTTACGATTCTTTCGATTTCTTCATCACTTAATCCATAGTCTGGCATCCTTAATCCGTTATAAGGTCCTACCACCTTATTTTTATCGAAGCTTTTGGGATCCTTTACTTTTTGAGTAAACCAGTTGATCTTAGAATGCGGAATGTCCAAATAACCGAAATCCAGTTTATTTAACGGTTTGCTACCTTCGCCATCAAGAGCTACCCCAATACGTTTAGCATCTTCAAAACCAGGAATAAGATGACATCCAGTACATCCATAGTGCTGAATAAGCTTCGAACCATTGTATTCAAGCTTTTCAACCATGTCCATGGAAGCCAATTCAGACCGAGCAACTTTGTCAGAATTCATTTTAGACAAAAACTGGAAAGCTATATCTGATTGCATCTTCTCATCAAAAGAAGGGATTGATGAAGACATAAACTCATCTTCCGAAAGACTAAATAAATAACTTGCCAAATCTGTTGCTTCAACATCCGAAAGTCTAAGGTTTGGCATCCGGCTCTCAGGATGATAGTCTTTAGGATTTTTTAACCAACTATATAGCCATTTTTGCGTAGTCTTTGAACCAAGGCCAATAAGATTCGGCCCATGTTCCTGCCGAAGTGAAGCCAGGGTATAAGGATTATTATCAGGTTCATCCTGAATTTTATGACAACCTTCACATCCGAGATTATTAAATAAGTATTCACCACGGTCCGTATTACCCATTCTTGGCAAAGATGTAAGCGAGAAATTTTCACTATGATTAAATAAATAGCTTACTATAGCATGTACTTCCTGGCTTGATCTTAATTTTTCCTCATCATCGTTTTCATCTTTTATGTCAAAAAAGTGTGGCATCCAGGTATTGTGCCTGAAACTACGCGGATTTTGGACCCAGCGGTAAGTCCAATCTTTTGTTGTTTTGGAAGAAATATAAGTCAGATTGGGACCCACTCTTTGTGCATAGGTCTCATCGTACCTTTCAATATAATGACAGCTGTTGCAAGACGTCTTTTCAAACAGTGCTAAGCCCATATTCAAATCATCAGCTCCACGAATGAAAGGTTGATCTACATGGCACTTTAAGCATCCTGCTTCAGTGTATTGGGCCGGATACATTGGAGTGTCCCAGTGATGCATTTCATGCCAGTCATATTTTTCAACCCATTCTTCTTCTTGCTCGTGAGAGCTGGGAGAATGAGATGCTGTGGTAAAATCAGTTCCTCTTCCCCGTCCTGCATGGCAACTGGTACACCCGTATTCTTCAATAGGATGCGGAGAAGAACTTGTTAGGAATAGGTCCAGATTGGGATGAGTTGTGTATGGCTGAGGTACATCTTCAAAACCTGCTTGGTCAATGCCCAAGTGACATGTGGTACATCTGTCAACTTTTGGCATTCTCATAAAATTCAATTCATCCCTGAGCTCAGGAAGAATTATCTGTTTTATCTTTATGTACGGATTTAAAAAATCGATTACGGGCAGGTCGCGCACAGCTGCGGCAACACGATTTGAAATCGTCATGGCACTCGGATCAATATTTCGCAGCTTTCTTTCAAAAAGATCGGCCTGCCGTGAGAACTTCCCGATCTCATCCATGGCATCATCAGCCTGTTTCCTCAATTCATCAATCTCAGCAGACTTAGAAGAAAGGGATGCTGAAGCCTCTTGAACTATCAAATTCTTTTGGAAAACATCAGCCTCAAGTTCATCTAGCTGGCGTTTCAAATTGTCTACTTTTCCATTGCCTCTGGTTACAGCATCTTCATAACGGTAACGTGTGGCATCATAGTCTGACTTTATAAACGATAATTCTTGCTCTGCTTTATAATTGACCGCCTGCAATTTTCTTTCTTGTTTCCCCAATACAGACAAGTCTTCTTTCCTTGAATCAAGGCTACTCTTAGCAAGCTCCAATTCGGCTTCCGCATTTTGATATTCTTCTAACTCTTGAATTCGCTCTCTTTCCGCTGAAAGTAAGTTTTGTGTTTGATCAGATTCCAGTTTTCTGAATTCACGCTGATAATATTTCCAGTTTCTATCATAATCATCTATAAAGGTCCAAACAATGAGGACAAAGAAAAATATACTGGAAATGGCAAAAAGCCGGTTCAGACTGAAAATGTTATAATGTCTCTCTTGCTTATCCATTCCGGTATATCAGATATTGAAGAAAAACTCAGGAATAGCTATTATGTACTTAAGATTAAAAATCCATCGCAAGTACATTTTTATAGGTAGAGACAACATGCTCAAAACAAGAAAAACAAATACACCAAAGCTAAAACTTCCCAGTTTCTCATAGATTCGCTTGAAGATAGTTTTTGCAAATAAAGGAGGGAGAATCAGTAAATATCCAACAACCAGTAGAATACCAAAAATTTCTCTAAGTAGAATATTTTGAGGTAATCCAGTATTAAGGTATTTGATATAAATGATCTCTGAAAGATTGATATTAGTCAAAGGCTCAAGTTTATGCAAATCCCAATATTCAAATGGCCCGAAGAAATTCCAATTTGGGCCTCTTAAGAAAGTTCCGATAACAATCAACATTACCCAGAGAATGATCCAGCCAAATATATATATCGAAATGGCGAATCTTCTATTCTTGAACTGGAAAAAACCAGAACCTTCCGGATTCCTATCCAGATAAGGAATTGCCATTAAGCCAACAACAATTATGGTTGGGTAAACAACACCAGCAAGCCAGGGATCAAAATAGACTAACATCTCCTGAAGCCCAAGGAAGTACCAAGGTGCTTTGGAAGGATTCGGTGTAGAAGCCGGATTGGCCGGTTCTTCAAGGGGAGCATCTAATCCAATGGACCAAACCAGCAATAGACAGGTACATAAGATGAGGCAAATGAATTCAACATAGACAAGGTCAGGCCAAACCAAAACTTTGTCTTCAGGATCATTGTATTCATTTGGTTTATTTCCAGACTGAAGTTGAGCATCATTATCCACAGCCTGTTTCATACTCACCCAAAGAAAGAAATAAACCAGAAAAATAAGGCCTACAATGGGAACATTGTCTGGTTTGAAAACAATAAGACGAAAATCACTGTCTTCCAGGCCCACCAAGAAAAACAAAACCAGGCCCGTCATTACTACGACCAGCCCCCCATTTGACCAGAGCAAATTAAATTTCAACCGCTTGTTCCATTTGTCAAACCAATCATTTACAGGAAAGAAGAATGGAAAGCTGAACATAGCAAATGTGAGCATCAGCGTAGGTCGAGTAATAAAATTGATTAAATCCTTAAAACTATCCATTTGAGTTGCTCTTATTATCGGGACTAAGTGGGCCCCGAGATTCCGCCATCCTTTCTAACTCTCCAGAAGTGAACGGCCATAAGAATCATCACTATGAAAGGAAGACCTATACAGTGCAGAACATAAAACCTCAATAAAGCTGCTTCTCCCACGAACCGTCCGCCGAGCAAAGCAAACTTTGCATCAGCGCCCATGTTTACAAAATTGATGTCACCAATGGACAATAATGATGCACCTGGACCTTCATGTCCAAGGAAAGGAGCAGCTCTTGCCATATTGGAACCAACAGTAATTGCCCACATGGCTAACTGATCCCAAGGCAAAAGATAACCAGTAAAACTTAAAAGGAGTGTAAGAACAAGAAGAATTACCCCAATAGACCAATTGAATTCTCTGGGAGGTTTATAGGATCCCGTCATAAAAACACGGAACATGTGCAGCCATACAGTAATAACCATAGCATGAGCCCCCCAACGGTGAATCTCCCGCATGATGCCGAGAGGCACCTGCTCCCCAAGATCGATCATATCCGTATATGCATACTCTACAGTAGGCCGATAATAAAACATAAGAAGTATGCCAGATATGGTCAAAACCAGAAACAAGAAAAATGTAAGACCTCCCATGCACCATGTGAATTTCAGTTTAACCGCATGTCTGGGTAATCTGACCGGATGAAGATGCAAAAAAACACTATTAAGGACAGACATCATCCTTTGCCTGCGAGTTCTGGGGACACCAGATCGGATAATAGATTTCCATACCTGGGAATCTCCGAACCGTTCAAATATGTTCTTTTTATCGCTCATGAGACAGTTTTTAGTCACTCCTTTTCATGTTAACTATTTTATACAACCAAGAATGACTCAGAGTCCGACCATTGTCCTTTTTCATACTGAAATTTTCTATTTTTATCAATAAGGATCTGTCCATCATCCGCTAGAACAATCCTATAACGCTCGAGAGGCCGGGGAGCAGGCCCTTCAAAATTTATTCCCGACTTTCGGAAGCCGCTACCATGGCATGGGCATTTGAATTTGTTTTCATTTTCCAACCAATTGGGTGTACAGCCAAGATGAGTGCAGGTGGTGGAGAGAGCATAAATATATTCTGTACTCCTAATAATCCATGTTGCGAATTTTTCCTGCCATCGTATATCTACTAAGCCAATTTCATAATCCTCAGGAAAGCCTATTTTGAATGTCTGTGGAGGTTCAAAAAGTACATTGGGAAAGAAAATTCTCAACACCATAGTAAAGAATCCGCCTGTTGCAGCAGCAAAAGCTACCCAAGCTATAGCAAGCCAAGAAATAAATGAACGCCGCTGTACTTTTTCCTTAATAGATCCTTCGCCAACAGATGCTACGGGTTGTTTTTCTTTAATTTTTTCCTTTAGTACTTCTTCCGTCACAAGTCTCTCCTACAATTTCAGTGCCTTTTTTGCCAAATCTCGAAGCTTCAAGTTTTCATCAGTATCGCTGAGAACTCTCAAAACTTCATCAATTTCGGAATCATCCAGCATAGCGGCAGCCTGAATTGCAACCATCATAGCTTGCTCACTTTCGTATCGATCAACCCCTTCAAATCTTGCCAGGTAAGACCTGTCAAGAAGGTTTAACAATACAGTGCGGCCAGATGGATCACCATGTTTTGCCAGGGACACAGCGGCATTCCACCGTACGTTGGGCTCAGGATCAGATAGGAGAGACCGGAGACCCGTGAAGGAATCATCCGCACTCATCGCACCAAGTGCAATAGCCGCCCGATTCCTCACCAAGGCGGATGGGTGATCAGTTTGTTGAACAATAAGTTTGACATTTTCAATTTCGTTGTAATAACTGAGGGAATATATTGCATCAGCCACAACATCTTCATTGTATTCATTCAATGCATTTTGAATTGTTACTACAAAAGAAGGGTTGGCTGTCTGACCCATCGCTCGAATGAGATACTGCCGGACACGTGTATCCGGATCTCGCAATGCATATTCATAAGCTGAGTGCATTTCAGATACAAATCTATCTGAGATTTGCGGCATGTCGGGATTAGCCAACAATCTTGATAACTCAAAAGCAGATTGCCATCTTTTGGTAGCACTGCCGATCTTCACATCAGCCAGGTATTCTTCAGCACCCTTCGGCTCATATGTAAGAAGCCGCCACATGAAAAATATGAGAACTCCAAAAGCAGCAATTAGAAATGGTACAACAAAAAACGAGTGTACGATGACTCGCACTGTTGAATTTTTCTGTTCCGCTTCCATTATTCTAACTATGAAATTGCTGAGAATTCCTAAGAATCCAAGGAGACCAATTTACAATCCTGCCCAAGTTTCCGCCAAAGGGAATTCAATGATTTTGTGACAAAAACTTGGCTCACCAGCTAATTGTAGACATTAAATGTTCTAATCAGAATTGGAACCAAGTCTAATGATAGAGAAAGTGCCGCGGGCGAGACTCGAACTCGCACCTCCAAGAGGAGACTAGCTCCTAAGGCTAGCGTGTCTACCAATTCCACCACCGCGGCTTAAATAGTCTCCATTATTTACCATGACACTTCTTATATTTTTTTCCGCTGTCGCAGGGACAAGGCTCATTCCTCCCAACCTTCTTACCCACGTGGACAGGTTCTGCCTTACCAGGTGTAGGTGCAGCATTTGGTTGACCATCCTGCCCATTTGTGGGCTGGGCAGCAAAACCCATGCCCACTGCCTCATCGTGCTGGACTTTTACGGGCCCACTGGGCTTTCTTTGAGCAAGTGTAGGTGCCTCATCCATTCCGTGAAGTCGGGTTCTGTAAAGACGCTGGACAGTATTCTTGTTTACATCTCGTAAGAACTCCATGAACATGTCAAAACCCTCTGACTTGTACTCCAAAAGAGGATCTTTCTGACCGTAAGCGCGAAGGTTGATTCCTTCCCGAAGCTGATCCATGCTGTAAAGGTGGTCTTTCCACATTTCATCAATCGTTCGGAGGACAACATACCTCTCAAACCCTCGCATAACCTCCACCGGAACAAAACTTTCCCGAACAGCATAGATATTTTCTGCTTTCTCAAGGATTTTTCCCTTCAACTGATCCGCTGATTCCAGAGACTTGAATTCATCATCCACTTCGATGGTAAATACGGAAGAGATATCGCTTTCAAATAAATCCCAATTCCAATCGTGACTTTCATCTCCAAATTCAGTTAAATGGTCCACCAACTCATCTGCAAACTCGCCTTGTATGGCGGTGATCTCATCGCGAATATCATCACCGTGAAGGGCCTCATTCCTTCGGGCATACACCACCTCGCGCTGCTGATTCATCACATCATCATACTCAAGAAGCCGCTTCCGGATAGAGAAGTTTCGGGCTTCCACCTTTTTTTGAGCACGCTCAATGGATCGTGTCACCATACCGGCAGTGATAACCTCACCCTCTTCGACACCAAGTTTGTCCATGATTGAGGCAATCCGCTCGCTGTTGAAAAGACGCATAAGATCATCTTCAAGACTGAGGTAAAAGACTGAAGAACCGGGATCTCCCTGACGCCCTGACCGTCCCCTAAGCTGCAGATCAATTCTGCGTGATTCGTGACGTTCTGTTCCAACGATATGGAGACCGCCTAATTCTACAACGCCTTCACCAAGTTTGATATCGGTGCCACGTCCCGCCATGTTTGTGGCAATTGTCACCGCTCCCCTATTCCCGGCCAACGTCACAATCTCTGCCTCGCGCTGATGCTGTTTAGCATTCAGAACATTGTGAGGAATTGCCTTCCTCTTTAGCATCCTGGAAAGAGTCTCTGATACCTCCACAGTAATGGTACCCACAAGCACAGGCTGGCCCCGCTGATGGCAGTCACCGATCTCATCCAGAACAGCGTTAAATTTTTCTCGCCTCGTCTTGTAAACGAGATCATCTCGGTCATCCCTCACAACCTTTTGGTCAGTTGGAATAACTGTTACATCCAGACCGTAAATGGAGTGAAGCTCTTCCGATTCTGTCTCAGCTGTTCCCGTCATACCAGCCAGTTTATTATATAGCCTGAAATAGTTCTGGATGGTGATGGTAGCGAGTGTCTGCGTCTCCCGCTCGATGGTCACATTTTCCTTGGCCTCTAATGCCTGGTGAAGGCCTTCACTGTAGCGTCGCCCCGCAAGGATACGTCCGGTGAACTCATCCACGATGAGCACTTTGCCATCCTGTACTACGTAGTCCACATCCTTCTCATATAAGGAATGGGCCCGAAGGAGCTGTGTTAAATTATGTATCTGTTCGCTCCGGGAGCTGTGTAAAAGGCGCGCCTCCTCAGCCGCCTCACCGCGCTGTTGTACGTCCAATGCAGAATTTGTATCAATATCGTGCAGTATTTCACCAAGATCAGGAATAACAAACATCTCCGGATTCTCCGGAGCCAAAGCTGTCCTGCCTTTTTCAGTAAGATCGATAACGTTACTTTTCTCATCGATAGAAAAATAAAGGTCTTCATCCACTTCATGGAGTCGCTTATCACGCATGTATTCTGACTCTACATCTAGTGCCAGCTTGCGTGTACCTTGTTCTTGAAAAACCTTTTGAAGCCGCCGATTCTTAGGCGCGCCCCTCGATGATTGCAACAGTTTGTAACCGGCATCACTCTCTTTCCCTTCCTCCAACAGTTGCTCCGCTTCACCAACCAGCGAATTAGCAAGGGAAGTCTGTTTCCTGATCAATCTTTGAATAAGGGGCTTAAGCTCTTTGTATTTTGAGTCAGTAGGATGATCTACAGCACCAGAAATAATTAGAGGTGTTCTTGCCTCATCTATGAGAATTGAATCGACCTCATCTATGATGGCATATGCGTGACCCCGCTGAACCTGTTCTTCCTGAGAAAGAGCCATGTTGTCCCGGAGATAGTCAAAACCGTATTCATTATTAGTACCATAGGTTATATCCCGCCGGTAAATCTCACGGCGTTCATCATTATTCATCTGGTTAAGCATAGAACCTACAGTAAGTCCTAACCTTTCATAAATCTTGCCCATCCATTCAGCATCCCGTTGAGCAAGGTAGTCGTTCACTGTAACGATATGAACGCCCCGGCCCGTGAGGGCGTTTAAGTATATTGGCATGGTGGCAACGAGTGTTTTTCCTTCTCCCGTTTTCATTTCAGCCACCTTCCCGGTGTGAAGGACTACAGCACCGATGAGCTGAACATCATACGGTACCATATCCCATGTGATGGACTGGCCAACCACTTTCCACTGCTCACCTGTGAGCCGGCGACATGTCTCCTTTACCATGGCAAAGGCTTCCGGGAGAATTTCTTCCAGAACAGCAACCTCCACTTCGTAAGCCATTTTATCCACCTCTTCCCTTGAGAGGTCTTGCTTCCTCGATTCATCGGCAGCCTGACTGCCAGCGGCACGGACCATCTCCTGGAATTCTCTGGTACGGGTAACCAGTTCCTCATCAGACTTTCCATCAAGGGTTTTGAAGATGGCGTTAATTTTTTCTACAATCGAGTAGAGACTTTTCACCTCTCGCTCAGACTTGGTGCCGAATACCTTTTTTAACAGTCCAGTTGCCATAAATCTTCAGGAAACTCCAATAAGTTTAAAAATTACCTTGATATTACTCACCGGGAACAGACAAATCTTCCAGTGAGTGATAAACTGAATCGAGAATACCATTCACGAAAGAACTGCTCTTATCGGTACTGTACTTTCTGGCTATTTCAACACCTTCCGTGATGGAAACTTTCGGCGGAATATCCTCAAAAAAGACCATTTCGGTCATCATCATCTGGAGCACGTGAAGGTCAATAATGGCCACACGACTGATTTCCCAGTTCTCTAATCGTTCTTCGATTTGCTTTCTAGTCCAATCTTTATGTTTCAAAGTGGTATTGAAAAGCCTCTCAATAAACTCTCTCGTTTCAGCATCGACGTTGTGACGACGCACCAAATCCTCAATTATTTTATTGGGAGAATCTTCGGTCATTTCGGCGGCATAGAGCCCTTGAAGAACCAATTCACGGGCAAAACGCCGCATCTTGACATGAATCATTAATAAAGATCTAAGGGACGTAACCAATCAAAAACATCTTCACGACGTTCCAGCTGGATGTCCTTCAATATTTTCCGCAATTCCGCTGTTACCGCACCCATTTCAGTACCTATTTCAACTGAATCATCATCAGTGGTAATACGGCCAATGGGACAAATAACGACCGCCGTTCCAGCACAGAATACTTCGTCAGCGGTAAGGAAATCGTTCACGGTAACGTCAATCTCCTGAACATCGAGGCCCAAGATCTGCCGTGCAATCTGAATTGTTGAGTCACGAGTAACACCAGGTAAGAGTGAGCCACTAAGCTTCGGTGTCAGAAGGGTATCCCCCTTTAGAGCAAATACATTTGCCGAACCCAGTTCGTCCACAAAGCTTTCATCCTTAGAATTGAGATACATTACTTCGCTGAAGCCAAGCTTCTTTGCCAGTTCGAGTGGGTAGAGGGATGCGGCATAGTTCCCAATAGCTTTGGCAGAACCGGTGCCTTTTTGGGCAGCTCTATGGTAGAACTTAGTTACCTTAACATTCAGGCATGGAATCCCGCCCTGGAAGTAAGGCCCCACTGGAGAAACAAATATAATAAAAGTATAAGAAGGCGCCGCATGTACCCCAAGTACAGGACCGGTCCCCCAAACGATGGGACGAACATACAAACTTCCTTTTTTAAATGGTGGTATGTAGTCAGCATTATCCCTTACAGTCTGTTCTAAAGCCTCCAGAAACATTTTTTCAGGAATTGGGGGGATACACAGTCTTTCAGCTGATCCTTCCATTCTTCTTGCGTTCATTTCCGGGCGAAACAGAACAACACGTTTCTTGGCCGTCCTGAACACCTTCGTCCCTTCGAACACACCCTGACCGTAATTCAATACTCCGGCAGCCGGGGAAAGTTCTATGTTGCCAAACGGGACAAGAGCCCCTTCCTGCCATTTATGCCCTTCATCGCAGGTAGCCATATACATGCTTCTGGTTGGTGTGTGGCTGAAGGTGAGTTGGTCCCAATTAATCTGAGGTTCTAAGACATCAATATCCTTCATTCTGCCTCCAACATTGATCTTGCTATAACCAGTTTCAGTATTTCTGAAGTTCCCTCGTAAATCTGTGTAATCTTGGCATCCCGCATAAGTCTTTCCACACCGTACTCCTGCATATATCCGTAACCTCCAAATATCTGAACACATTCAGTAGCGGCCGACATTGCCACATCCGACGCATAATATTTCGCCATGGCCGCCTCTTTGGAAAAGGGCTTCTCTTCATCTTTAAGGGTGGCAGCGTAATGGGTTAGGAGCCTTGCGCTAGTTATTTCAGTGGCCATTTTGGCAATTTTCTCTTTTATGGCACCAAAGGTGCTGATCTTTGATCCGAACTGTTTTCTCTCACTGGCGTAATCGATGGAACTGTCTAGAGCCGCTTGTGCGATCCCAAGGGCCTGAGAGGCTATACCGATCCTTCCGCTGTCCAGAACGGACATGGCAATTCTGAATCCGTCCCCCTCTTCGGCAATCCTGTTTTCCTCCGGCACATGGCAATTGTCAAAATAGAGTTCACAGGTGTCTGAGCCCCGAATACCGAGTTTATTCTCTTTCTTCCCCGTGGAAAAACCGTCAATGCCCTTTTCAACAGCAAACACGGTGATCCCCTTATGGCCTAAACCTTTTTTCGTAACAGTAAAAACAAACACAATATTAGAGTTGATACCATTACTGACCCAGTTCTTGGTGCCATTGATGATGTATTTGTCTCCACTTTTTTCTGCGTAGGTGAGCAGATTAGATGCGTCAGATCCCGCTTGGGGTTCGCTGAGTGAAAAGGCGCCGAGCCATTCACCTGTGGCAAGAGTCCGGAGGTATTTATCTTTCAGGTCATCAGTACCGTATTTGTACAGAAGCGCACAAACAAGTGAATTGTTCACAGAAACAGGGACAGCAGCAGATGCGTCCACTTTTGCAATCTCTTCCAGAGCCAGGGAGTAGCTTAAAGTATCTAAGCCTGCTCCGCCCCACTCTTCCGGCACTATCATTCCCATAAACCCCATTTCACCCAGCATCTTAATCTGCTTGGATGGGAACTCCATTTTCTCATCCCGATCGATAACGCCCGGAGCCAAGTGTTCCTCGGCGAATTCCCTAGCTGTTTTCTGAATAAGGAGTTGTTCTTCAGAGTAGTTGAAATCCATTTCAGATAACCTCAACAATTAAGGCCGACGCTTCACCGCCACCAATACAGATGGCCGCCAGACCGCGCTTTGCCTTTTTTAAATTCATGGCGTGCAAAAGCGTCACCAGAATGCGAGCACCACTGGCACCAATGGGGTGGCCCAGCGCCACTGCCCCGCCGTTTACATTGACTATGTCATGGTTCAAGTCAAGTTCCTTCAAGGCTGCCATGGCGACATTTGCAAACGCTTCATTGATCTCAAAAAGATCGATATCACCCATCTCAAGACCGGCCTTTTTCAGCACCTTTTGAATAGCACCTACGGGTGCAGTGGTGAACCACTCCGGCTCCTGGGCCACCGAGGCTTGAGCTACAATTCGCGCAACCGGACTTACTTTCAGTTCAGAAGCTTTTTCCTCATTCATCACTATCATGGCAGCAGCACCGTCGTTTATCTTTGAAGCGTTGGCAGCTGTGACGGTTCCCTCTTTTCCGAATGCCGGTTTGAGCTTTGTTATTTTCCCAAAGTCGGCTCGGCCAGGCTCATCATCTAACGAAACTTCGGAAACATTCCCCTGCCGGTCTTTCACCTCCACCGGAACAATCTCATCAGCAAAATGGCCTTCAGCTTGAGCGCTTTGTGCCCGGGTGTAAGATTCTTTTGCGAAGGCATCCTGGTCCTCTCGGGAAAAGCTGTATTTTTCAGCACACATATCGGCACATTTACCCATGTGCCTGTCGTTGTAGACGTCCCACAGTCCGTCTTTAATCATGGAGTCCACAATATCACCGTGCCCGAGACGATAGCCGTCCCGCGCTTTCGGCAAAAGATAGGGTGCTTGCGTCATGGATTCCATACCGCCGGCCACGATGATACTGGCATCTCCCGTCTGTATGGCCTGTGACGCCAGCATTACAGCCTTCAAGCCCGAACCACACATCTTATTAATGGTGAGACACTCGACTGAATCAGGAAGTCCGGCGTAGATGGCTGCCTGGCGGGCGGGCGCCTGGCCAAGGCCTGCCTGGAGGACATTCCCCATAATCACTTCATCCACACTGTTTGGCACAACATCGGCTGCTTTAAGAGTACTTCGGATGGCGATGGCGCCCAGATGCTGAGCGGAAACAGTTGAGAGACTCCCTTGAAAGGCGCCGACGGGTGTCCGCTTAGGCCCGGCAAGCACAACCGACTCACTACTCCCCATTGTCATTATTATTGTAAGCTTTGATGATATCCTTTACCAATCTGTGCCGCACCACGTCCGACTCATCCAGATAAACAAAGCCGATGCCGTCAATCTTTTTCAGAATTTGTTCCGCCTGAAGCAACCCGGAATCGTTTTTGTCAGGAATGTCCATCTGCGTCTTGTCGCCCGTAATGATGGTTCTGGAGTTTGGCCCTAGCCGAGTGAGAAACATTTTCATCTGCATGGCGGAGCAATTTTGCGCTTCATCCAGGATAACGAAAGCGTTGTTCAACGTCCGGCCCCGCATGTAGGCCAGCGGGATCACCTCCACTGCTCTCTTGGAAAGAAGCGATTTCAGATTGACTGTTGGCAAGAGTTCGTTAAGAGCGTCATAAAGTGGCGTCAGATAAGGATCGATCTTTTCCTTTAAATCACCGGGTAAAAAACCGAGCCTCTCTCCCGCTTCCACTGCAGGCCTTGAAAGGATAATCCGCTTCACTCGGCGACTTTTGAAGGCAGCCACTGCAAACGCCACTGCAAGAAAGGTTTTTCCCGTACCGGCTGGGCCTATAGTGAAAACCATATCATCTTTTTGTACCGCGTCATAGAACAGCCTTTGGCCTTCAGACCGAGGCGTTACAGGTCCTTGCCGGGTGTGCAGAATGACAGGTTCTTCCGATTTTTGTTCAACGTGTTTGCCGTTGGAAATAACAGCCACAAGTGACTTCACATCATTGGCCGTGAGCTGATTTTTACTGCTGTACGTTTTCATCATTTCTGAGAGGGTTTCAGACGCCTGTGCAATCACAGATTTCTCCCCTTCAAGAATGATGGTAGAACCTCGTAAAACAATCTGACAAGGGTAAGATTCTTCGAGAATTTTAATATTCTCGTCAGCCACACCGGCGATACCAATGGGGTCTATATCTTTCAGGTCAATTTTCTTTTTCAAAAAATGAAAGGAGCCTCCGAAGAGGCCCCTCAGGCAAACTAATTTAGTTAAATGAGAAGTCGAATAATTCCTAACTCGAACCCATCTAAAATTATCTTGAAAAGCACGGATAAAAGTACAAACCGACCTTATCTCAGACAAGGTGATTGGAGCTCTTTTGTCTTTCCTTTGCCGGCTTTTTGCCTTTATTTTCCATTGAATCATGACACTCTTACTCTGGACTCTACTCATACTTTTTAGCTCTGTCCTTCTAGTACTCTCCTTGCGATGGAAAGTCTCTCTCTCTGGAAAACTCTACTATGACAAAAATGTGTTTGACTACTCTGTTCGCGCACTGCTGGGTGGCAGAAATCGAGGGGTTGGAGTGAATAGAGATTCAAAACGTTTTACCGTTTTTCTCGGGCGAGCCCACTCTCCGTTTTTCACTTTTTCGCTGGGAGATAAAAAGAAGACCAAAGCAAAACAAAAACCCAAACAAAAGAAGAAGCGATCAACAAATCTTTTGGGAATTATCTCCGCAACAAAGCGCTCAATCCAGTGGGGCAACCTTGAACTTAGAGGTGAGTTCGGCCTTAAGGACCCAAGCCAGACAGGTAAGCTTTTCGGCGGACTCATGGCTGTTGGGAACGGTCTTTTCCCTCACAGGTTTCAGCTGAACATTCAGCCAAATTTCGACCGTCAAATGGCCGATGTTAACTGTGATACCGCGTTTCAATTTCGCCCTACGGCGCTAGCCTGGCGCGTTGGGCAAGCCTATTTCAACATCAACCGATAGGAGGAAAGAATATGGCTGTTTCAGATTTGATAAAAAATGTAATGGATGAACTGGAAAGTGTCATGCAGACCAAAACGGTGGTGGGTGACCCCATCACCGCTGGGGACTACACGGTCATCCCCGTATCAAAAGTGAGCTTTGGTTTTGGTGCCGGTGGTGGCGGGTCAGAAAAGAACAAGAAAGGCACAACTGGTGAAGGGGTAGGAGGCGGCTGGAGCATTGAACCCTTGGCTTTTTTTGTGGTGGGTACTGAAGGCGCACGACTCTATTCATTAAAGCAGGAAGAGACGGTTATGGGTAAGCTCTTCGATCTTGCCCCAAAAGTCGCGGAAACAGTTAAAGATTATGTTGAACAGCGAGGCACCTCAGCTGGCTCGGCTAAGGCTGAATCGGAGGAAAGTTCGGATCATTAACCAAGCACCGGTGTGTCGGGATTAATATAATAGAGTTTTTATTTACTGACTGTATTTAGAATAATTATTTGGGGGAAATGTGATATTTCGTAAACCCGTTTTCTGGATTTCGGCCGTGCTACTGTTTATCGGCGGATTATTTTACAGCGTACAGGTTTTCCCTAAGGCCTTTACCATACTGAATTTGGATTTGAAAATGGATCGAGAAAGTGCTTTTAGTCAATCCAAAATGCTGGCTGAGAAAAATAATTGGGGCCCGGATAATTATAACCAGGTAGCATCATTTACCCATGACACAAGAACACAAAACTTTGTTGAACTGGATGCGGGAGGTGTCGAAAAAGTTTCTTCCTTAATGCAAGATGGTCTATACCATTTTTATACTTGGACAGTAAGGCACTACAGGGAACATGAACCAAATGAAACAAGAATTACCTTCACTCCCGCTGGTGATTTTTACGGTTTCAATGAGACACTGGGAGAAACAGAAAAAGGCGCCGCCCTGGGCACTGGGGAAGCAAGGAAAATCGCCGAAAATTTCCTTCATAATGGAATCGACATTCAGCTTTCCGAATACGAGGCCATAGAAACTTCGGAAGAGTTAATGCCCAGCGAACGGATTGATCACACTTTTGTTTATGAACGTAAAGAAGAACAGATTGGGGATGGGTTTTTTCGGTTAAGACTGGTTGTAAGCGGAGACAAAGTAACCGAACTGAAACACTTTATAAAAGTACCGGAAACATTTAGCAGACGCTTCGAGGAGATGCGTTCAGCAAACAATACGCTGGCAACATCCGCCAGCATGGCCATGTTTTTGCTCTATGGTTTTGGTGGCATTATTCTGGGTCTGTTTTTCATGATGCGCAAACGCTGGGTAATCTGGAAACAAGCGGTATACTGGGGATCTTTCGTTGCCGCATTCGGTACCTTGGGTGAGATCAATTTCTGGCCACTGATGTGGATGTCCTACCCAACAGCCCTATCAGAGCAAAGTTTTTTCCTACAAAATATATTTGCCATGGTCGCTAACACAATTTTTATGACTATTGTTTATTCTCTCTCTTTTATGGCAGCAGAAAGCTTGAGTAGAAGGGCATTCCCCCAACAGATTAATCTCTGGAAGATATGGTCAAAAGGTGCGACTAATTCCATCCAAGTTCTGGGCCGCACTGTAGGCGGCTACCTCATGATCGGCTTTGATCTTGCTTTCGTAATCAGTTTTTACCTGGTAACTAAAAAATTGTTTGGCTGGTGGGATCCTGCTTCTACACTGTTTGATCCTGATGTCATCGCTACTCCTTTCCCCTGGATATCATCGGTTAGTAGAGCTTTAGGCGCAGGATTTTGGGAAGAGTGTCTTTTCCGAGCAGTGCCCATTGCTGGGGCAGCGCTGATCGGGGACAGACTCGGCCGGCGCAAACTGTGTATCATAATTGGTTTTGTTGTCCAGTCGCTGATCTTTTCCGCCGCCCATGCCAATTATCCTTCTCAACCAGCTTATGCACGACTGGTTGAACTAATCATACCATCCATCATTTTCGGTTTGTTGTACTTACAATTCGGTCTACTACCCGCAATCATTTCCCATTTCATCTACGATGCTGTACTCATGTCTTTACCTATCTTTACTTCATCTGCAAGCGGCATGTGGTTTGATCAACTGATGGTCTTTATCCTGTGCCTTGTGCCTGTATGGGTTGTCTTGGTGGGTCGCTGGAAAGACAAAAAATGGACTGAACTGGGCAACAACTTTTATAACAGTGCCTTCACTCCTGCACCAGAAAAGAAAACCAAAGAAAAAGTCCCTGCTGTTGATCTACCCGAATATGGTCCAAATAGTAAAAAGATTTTACTTCTTTTTGGTGCCCTGGGCATTATTGCAGTCATTGGGTTCAATCGCACACCCGATGCCCCAGGGCTGGAAGTTAATCGAAAAGAAGCAATTGCAATTGCGGAAAATCATCTGGTTGAAAATGGCATTCAGTTAGGGGATGAATGGAACGGGCTCGCATCAGTCTCTCCTAGTGGTCCGGGGCAGCAAAACAGGTTCATCTGGCAAACCGCTGGGGAAGATACATATGGTGATTTATTGGGTGATTACCTAGGGACACCCGGCATGAGTGTCCGTTATGCAAAATTTGAAGGCGATTTAAATGAGCGCGCTGAAGAATACCGGGTTGCGTTGGATAATAAGGGTAAGCCATTGAGTATCGCCCATAGACTGCCTGAGAATCAAGCTGGAAACGAACTAACGGAAGATGCGGCAAAAGATCTTGTATACGCAACGATTAATAAACATTATGATCTTACACCAGACGACATTGAATTCATTTCAGCTGAACCGTCTAAAAAACCAGCACGAATGGACTGGGAGTTTGTTTTCAAGGATATTGTCAACGCAAAATTACCCGAGGGTGATAAACGAATCCGCGTTACGATAAGTGGTGATGAAATAAGTAGCCATAGTACATTTGTTTTTGTTCCAGAAGAATGGGAACGCAAAGAAAAGGATCAACAAGCCGTATTAGGTGTTGCTTCCAATGCCATGTCCTTTTTACTGATTATTGTAGTTTTGGCAGCAGTTGTTTTAGGAATAATTCACTGGACCAGAAAAAAGATCACTACCAAGTTGGTGGTATATATATTGATTCCCCTCTTCATTTTACGGTTGGTGACTTTCATTAATCAGTTACCATCCATTGTTGCTGGCTTTTCCACAGCACAACCATATAATAATCAGTTAGGGGTACTGATTGCTGGCACGGTGGTTGGCGCCCTATTAATCTCAATGATTCCAGCGGTCTTGGCCGCGGTTGCCCATTATCAAATAAATAATAGTGCACAAAAATCACATGGCCCTGATTTAATCGAAGGAATTGCTATTGGAATCGGTCTGTCAGGTTTTTTTGCTTTTACAAATTCAATGCAGCCAAGCCTGAGTCCTCACTGGCCAGCTATATCGCAAGGAGCGGCAACCATTCCTCTTCTGGGGATTTATATCGACGCTTTAGGTAGTTTTATCACATCGGCAGCGTTCATGACCTTTGTCATTCTGTTTGTTACAGATAAAACAGCATCCTGGACCACCAGAAAAGGATTGTTCACTTTTATATTCATCCTATTGGGTCTAATGACTGCTGGTAGCAATGATGTATCTGGGATAGGTTCCTGGATTTTTAGCGGTCTATTAACTGGTGTTGTATTTTGTTGGCTATACAGTACAGTAATACGTTATAATACTGCGATCACAGTATACGCCGTCAGTGCCCTTGTTGTAACAGAACTCGGTGTCGGGATAATCCATGAACCTTTGCCCGGCGCAAGCGTGGGTTACGTGCTGGCAATATTAACAATAATTGGTGCCAACATTTATTGGTCTAAGTTAGTAGCAAAATAATAACTATAATTTCCCTGCCTCATTATTCTATCCAGCTGGCTTGGCTTTAAGTAAAGATACAGGTTAACTCTTTTAAGTTCGAATAATATTAGATCGAAGCAGACCGCTTAGCTAAAATAATCCTATCAAACTCTTGGGTTGGATCACAACAGTTTCTAAGTTTCGAAGCTATATAAACTTCAATTGATTCAAAGAACTTGGGAGTTCAAAATACTTACTTAGGAACCATCCAGGTTTTCTCTAGTTGATTCGCCTGGACATACCTCTGTTAGAATTTGTCACTTATGAAAAATGGCCTATTTGCATTTTTCTCAGATTTAATTCTTTTTCATTAAATCGTTCGCTTACTATGAATGACATACGATTAGGTTGGTGATCAGAAAAACATGAATACAAAATCCAAGCTAGTTAAAGCACTTACGATCATAGTGGCTACTTATCTATTTTTGCTAAGTATCAATCTGCTAGGGCACTCCTTCAAGCAGTTTAAGAACCTGGCCGAAATCATGATCATGATGACATCTAACCCATTCGCTGGTCTCATTATCGGCATCGTTGCTACGAGTCTCATTCAGAGTTCTTCGACTACCACTTCACTCGTTGTCGGTCTGGTTGCCGGAAACGCTCTCAACCTGAGTAACGCCATTCCAATCATAATGGGGGCGAACATCGGTACAACCATCACCAACACACTTGTGTCGCTCGGTTATATTAATAACAAGGTGGAATTTCGAAGGGCGTTTTCCGCAAGCGTCGTGCACGATTTCTTTAATATCTGCGTTGTTATCGTCTTGTTCCCCATCGAGCTGAAATTTCATATCATATCCAAAACAGCTTCTATCTTAGAAAGAGGATTCTCAGGAGCGGGCGGATTGAAAATGTTCAATCCATTAAAATTCATCATTGATCCTGCGATTAAACTACTCGATTTCCTATTCTCATTTGTCCCTTACGAAAACCTAGTCATGATCATTTTTTCCCTAATCATCATGTTTTCTGCACTGGCATTTCTAATCAAAACAATTCGATCTATAATGCTAACGAGGATAGAAGTGATCATTGATAAGTACCTTTTTCGAAATGATGTACTCGGTTTCATCTTCGGAATTCTGATGACAGCTTTAGTCCAGAGCAGTTCGGTCACAACTTCCCTTATCATACCACTGGCCGGTGCCGGTCTTATTTCTGTTAGACAGATTTTCCCGTATACCCTAGGTGCAAATATCGGAACAACATTCACCGCAATGTTGGCTGCCATGGCGACGCAGAACAGTGTGGCCGTAACTGTTGCCTTTTCTCACCTCTGTTTCAATGTCTTCGGTATTGTTCTATTTTACCCATTTAAGTTCATTCCAATTCGGATGGCTGAATTTGTTGGACTCATGGCGAGCAAGTCGACCAGAAACTTGATTCTATTCATCACTATCTATATTCTTCTGCACTTTGTTCCGGTGGTACTCATTTTCCTCACGTAAATACTGGATAACATGAATACGAGGATCGATAACCGGAACTGGAGATTATCACTGCAAAAGCCTTATACTGTCTGCATCATAAACATTTCATTTCTGAATCTCTTAAGACTAATTTTATTTGTGAGGTAAAATCATGTGGAATCAACTCTTAAAACTGTGGAAATCGGACAATCTGCTTGTACAGGCATGGGACCAATCCTTTGAAATGCTGGAAATCGCCCGGGATATGTGTCTTGAAGCTATGCGAATTCTTCGGGAGAGCGATGACACTATTATAAACAAGGATATCCGCCAGAAGGACAAAAAGGTAAACGAATACGAACAAGAAGTTCGAAGAAAAGTGATGACACACTGTACAGTGCAAGGCCCAAACGAACTTCCTGGTGGAATGGTTCTTGTGAGTATTGTCATCGATATTGAGCGAATTGGGGACTACGCCAAGAACATACTCGATCTTGCCGAAGTACATTCTAATCGTTTAGATATTCCTGAACTTGAGAAAGACCTTCTTCAAATAGAGTCAACTACAAAAGAACGTTTTAAGGAATCTATCCGTATTCTTCGAGAGCAGGACGAAGATAGTGCAAAGCATCAGATGTCAACATTTAAAACGGAACTGTCCTCGATCTGTGACACAATTGTGGACCGTGCTGCGGGGGGAAAGATAACTGGTGTGACACCGGATGAATGTGCCACACTGGCACTTTATGCACGATACCTCAAACGGATCAACTCCCACCTGAATAATATGGTCACGAGTGTCGCAAATCCTTTTGAGAAGATCGGGTTCCGATCTGAAGAAATGTAGACCTAAAAGCTATATTTCATTTTAAAGAATACGTTATCGTTGCCGCTGAACTGACCAAAAGAATCTACCCTTTCCCTTACCACCTACTTTTTACTGAGACCACGCTCCAGGTCACATTTCATATCTAGGGAGATGGTTACTTAGAACTGATCCTGATCGTAAAAAAATCACTCCTGGGTATGTTTAAGATCAGCGTGAAGTTATACTCACCGCCTAACGGTACTCTATTTTGATAGCAGTCCTTTAGGAAGGGCTGAGCTCAACTACTTATATTTTTATAGATGATCACCTGTCGCGCTTAAGAAACCGCTCAGTGAAAAAGCTGTCTTCAATACCGGTGTCGTACTGAACATCGGAAACTTCCAGTATGGTTCTGTGCGGCTTTTGGATATTCTCCATCACCATCTTCAGAATCGTCCAGTAATCCCCATCTTTTCTGACTTCAGGAATAGTCATCACTTTCAGGAGTTGATCTTTTCTATCAAAGAATTCCACTTTTCGAAAGATACTCCGTTCTTTTTCTACCCAGATAATCCGCCGTGAGTATGTTCTCTTTTTCAATGGTATGGCCTCGACCTTGAAACATGTTGAACCGAAAAGTTCATCCTCCTCGAGGATCGTATAGGTGTCATCATCAATATCCCGTCCCTCCATATCCTGGTAAGTAAAATCAGATCCCATGAAGCTCTGATTCCTCTGATTGGAAATAATCCGTTTTGTTTTCTTCAGTGCCGGCAGGTAGAGCCACTGATCACTATCCTTGTTGTTTCCACGATATTCCCACATAAGGAGACTTGTACCTTTCACATCGGCCGGCTTTGTGAAGCGGATGAGGGACTTGGATAGGAAGATTCCCTCTGAAAAGTACTTTTGATATCTTGTGATCTCGCGGCTTCGGTGGCGCTCCTTCACCCCCATTATTTTGGTCAGTGTCAACACTGTTTTAGAAACAACATCTCGTGGATCGGGCTGTGCGTCTACCTTTTGCATGATCTCGAGCCCCGTCACTTGCGGTTGCAGTGTGGAAAGAGTAATGAAAAGGCAACTGGTCAATCTGAGCATGATTATAAAAACTAAGGTAAAGTGTTTCAGTTAGAAACTGAACTTAAAGCCTGCGGAGATATGAGAAAAATCTTCCAGTTGCGTAAAAGGGTTGGTCGGATCTGCCTCATCACCAAAAAACTGAGTTAAGCCAAGCTCAACTTCCCAGTTCTCAAGAGGTGAATAGGCTACTCCAAACCCACCCATCAGCCCCGCCTCCTCAAGGTTCACAAAGGTGGTAGCTCTAAGCTCAAGGCTGTTATCCATCAGGTTACCCGTTGCGGAGAGCATAATACCCTGTTCGGCGAACATGGCGAAAGGGGTTCCCATTCCCGGTACAAAACTGTCTTTCGTCAGTTCAGTTCTGGATGTGTCAGGTTGATTAAAAGTTAGTCCTTCAACCTTCAACACCGTACTGCCTATGAGCTGGCCTGAAAACTGGATGTCGAAAGGTCCTGTCACTTCACCTTGGAGAACGTATTGCTGATATTCCGCTTGCATCGCTAACAGTGCGGCACAACAGTCGTAATCCTCATTTTCAGTCATGAAATAACCCATCTCGCCCCGGAGAGTCAAATCGCCGAAGAAAGTGACAAAGTCACCCCCAAGAACAGACGTCGACCTGTAGCCAAACTGAGGTAACGGCAATACCATATTAACGGATTGGAGTTGGAGATAGTTCATCCCCATGAGGCTAAATCCCCTGTCGTGACCTTCGAAATAAGAAACAGAGAAATCGCTCTCTCCCACCGTCGTCTGAACACGAACACCGTACTCCAGCGGCTCATCTACTTTGATGTATTCTTGCGGCTCGAACGGGGGTTTGATTGGAAAATCCTCCTCGCCAAATGTATAACGATTGGGCTCATGCTCAGGGATAATGATGGCCTCAATCTGCCAGGCTCCAATATAAACCGACGCTGCTGCAGAAATAGAACCTATCTTTCGGTCAGTACCTGGAAGAAACAAATAGTAATAGTCGTAAGCATTGAGATTGTCCGTAGGATTATTTCCGTCAGCGGCACCCCAAGCATGGATCTGCTTCCCAACACTCACCTCTCCAAAGGATGGATACCAGACAGCATAAGCCTCTCGCAGATCAAATTCAGTTTCTCCAGAAGACCAACGGTATTCTAGGGAACTGCTAGTTTTGAAATCGAAGTTACCTAACGTGTAACCCAGCTTCAGTTCCGACATCCGGAAAGGGAGAGAAATCTGAGAGCCATCCGATGAGCGAAACATACCAGCTGGATGAACGGAACCACTATAATTCAGCTGCGCTGATACGGCAACAGGAAGCAGAAACAGCGCAAATCTCATCCTTAATAAGCGTTTTGGTGACAATAGAGCCTTGGCATTACACAAGATCGTTTTTATTAGATACTGGTGGTGCTTCTTGTATTACTTTTGGTTCCTATCGCGGCATCCGCTTAAGATTCTTCTCATGGAAAAGACCCTCCCTTAGGCCGGTATCCAACTGGATTTCATCAAACGTCACTCTCGTGCTGTGCTCTTTCTGAACATCCTTAACAAAAATGCCGGTCATAATATTGTACTTCCCCATCTTGCCGGTGTTAAAAACCTTGGTCTTCTTCAAATATCCTTTTCGGTCGTACGATTCTTCTTTCACCAACAATAGTGTTGCTTTCTCAACCCAGGTCGTATGTTTGGAATAAGTAGACTTGGCTTCAGGTTTCGGCATTACTTCCAACATATAGCACTCTTTTCCGTCCACTACGTCATCATCAAGACGAACGAATTCATTCTCTTCAAGCTCCCTGCTGGTCATATCTTCATAACTGAGATCGGAGCCCATGAAGGAATCTCCCTTCTTTTTTGATGAGATTCGGCGAATCTTATTGAAAGCCGGAAGCCACATGCGCATTTCATCATCCATATCATCATGCTCGATTTTCAAAAAAGCTACTCCCTTATCATCCGCTGGAGCCAGGAACCAAAGGATCTGCTTCTTTCCTCCGCCAACCAATTGGGAGAAAATGGTAGATGTGCGTGTCTTACCTTTGGAATTGGTCAGAACCATTGTCATCTTGGAGGTCATATCTTTGGGCTGTTTACGTTCATTCATCATCTTGGCAATATCATAGCCGGATTGTCCCTGGAGGACTGAAAGCAATAGCAGAATCAAAAGTATTTCCCTCACGATCATTCTACTAAACTTTCATCAATCTTGATTTTAACATTTCTGAAATGACCGCCAATATAGTCAATGTCCCTATGGATGTGGATATCATGGCAAAAATGAGTAACCCACCTATATACTGAACAGGAATAAAAGACGAAAACAACAGAGCGCCAAACCCCATATTGGATGCAGCGTCTAAAATGATAGGATAGCCTACATCTTCCACAACTTCACGCGTGAGTTCATCTGAGGAAATACCGCTTCTTGAAATATTTCGGTACTGCGCAATATAGTGGAGGGCAAAATCGACACCGACACCAATGATGATGGCAGAGAGAATTGCCGTGATATGGGAAAGTTCTACACCGAACAGACCCATCAAACCAAAATTCAAGATAACCGCTGACACAAGGGGTGTGACAGATAGCAACGCCCATAACCCGTTCTTGAAAAAGATCCAGGAAATTAGAAAGATCATAATAATCGAAACTAATATACTGATTATGGATGATCTTATAACTAGGTCTACCAGTTCGCGAAGAATGATTAGAAGTCCCGTTATGGTTATCTTGATATCATTCTCGGCGATTAACTGAATCTCTTTTTCAGTATCATTGACAAACTCGATAACCATGGTCGTGGAAATACTCCCCAAGAGTGCTGTCATAAGGCCAGTATGATAGTCATAATCAACCAGGGAACTGAAATCATCTGGATCACCAGACATGGAATAAAGCGTAAAAAGGTTATTCACCTTCCCCCTCGTTTCCGGGATGGTCTCAAATGCCCGGTCATCATCCATAACTGTGCGGTGCATCTGCTTGATAACATCCACGATGGAGAATGTTGAGTGTACACTCGGATGCGAATCAACAAACGCCTGAATGGTCTGTACTTTATTTAAAACATCAGGAGACTTCAAATCTCCTTCGAACCTGATATCGATATCCATCACGCCAGCCATTTCCTGGTTCATGAAATCGATACTATCACGTATTTCAGTACCCGGTTTGAAAAACTTGGTAAAATCCACTTCCACTTCCACTAGCAATATCCCAATTGACGCCACTAAAACTATCCCACTTCCAAACGCCAGAATTACCTTCTGATAGCGGATAACAAGCCTTCCATACACATTTACTATTCTCTCAATGGGACTCAGATGCGTGATCGCCTTAGACTGCAAGTCCCATTCGTGACGTATTATCATGGCTGGGAGAAAAAGGGAAGACAAAAGCCATGCCCAGGTAATACCGAGCGAAATAGTGATACCGTAACCGATGAACTGTTCGATAGGTGCAAAGATCAAAGAGAGGAAAGCAACGATTGTGGTCAGGCTCGTCAGAAAGACTGGTAACAGGAGATTGTCCATGGTTGTGAAGACAGCCTTCTCTACATCCTTTTGCTTCCTCAATTCCCGTAGAAACTTTGTCAGAATGTGGACTCCATCTGCTGCGGCGATTGTCATCAAAATAATCGGCATAGAGGAGTTCACCATAGTGAAATGGAATTTTTCCGAACCGGTCAAAGTCACAATCCAACCCATGAAACCCATCATGGAAACAAGGGAAATGACAATCACTCCCCAGACCAGTTTGACGGCGTTTGCGCTGCGAAAGTTGACAGCTAGGACAGTAATCAGAACCCCGATGCCTAGAATCATCAGTATCAAAACATCTTCCAGAATGAGTGTCGGGAGAGTTCCGAAAAGATAAGGTGTACCACCGTAATGGATTTCGTAATCGCCCAGATACCTTTCTGCAATCTCCACCATGTTGTCCCGCAAGATATTATTTTCTATATCTGTTTTGGGCTTGATAATAATATTTACATAATCACCATGACGCCCCACCATACGCTTCTTCATGCTGGAAAGTTTGTCAAGATATTGCTCAATATCCTGAATCTCCTCTGCAGTCAGATTCCTGGATGGCTGAAGACTGGTGATTTCTAGAAAGCCATCGTCACTGTCCATTCGATCTGCCGTCGATATGGACATAATTTCATCCACCTCCGGAAGTTCTTCCAGGGCGCGGCTTGCATCCCACAGAGACGCGAGCAGTTTCTCATCAAAAATCGATTTCCCTGGTAACCCAAACGCAATAAAACCCATATCGGTACTACCAAACTCATCCCTCACTTTTTCCCAGGTAACACGGGCTTCGGTGGTTTGAGGAAGCATTTTCATCACATCTTCATCAAAAACAAAATGGGGCAGGTTTTCCGCGAAACGATCATAAGATGAGGGGAATACCCAGGCGGCCGTCTCATCAGGTAAAACCCATTCTCCCACCCATTTAAAAACCAAGAGGAGGTTGCCACTCAAGCCCGTAATGAGAACCAGAGATAAAAGTACCATTACCCGGATGGTCCGTTTGGAATTCTTCATACTCTGCCTGATAAACCAACTGCGAAACGGGTGATCGAAAGATTCTGTTCTAGGGTTGTTCATAATATTTCATTAAGGCTTCCTTCCAATGATGAAAAAATTCTCGGAAGCTATTTCCAATTTAAGGTCTTTTCACACTTTAGCTAAATGTTGATCAGCCTTCAGTCGGTAAATCATAAATGCCAATCAATTATTCACCTGTTATCAAAATGGCTGACAGTTTGTATTTTCACAAACATCTTTTAATCAAAAGTGAACGGTAAAATAAAATCAAAAACCTGGATAATTTATTTTTCGGCTGTAGTCAATATTTTAGGGGCCGAAACGGGTAAGAATGATGCCATGATCCAATACAATCTATCTATGCCTGAACCTCACACTCATTACTATGAAGTGGAAATGACAGTAACCGGCAACACTAAAAAAACTGTTCAGCTGAAAATGCCTGTTTGGACACCTGGATCTTACCTGGTGCGGGAATTTGCCCGCCACATCCCCAGGGTACGCGCATATGCTGGAACACAACAACTGAATGTGGAAAAGATAGACAAAAACACCTGGGAGGTGAAGACAGGCTACTACAAAGAGTTTAGCATCATGTATCGTATATATGCTTATGATCAGTCAGTAAGGACAAGTTATCTGAGTGACTCCAGAGGTTATTTAAACGGGACATCTGTTTTCCTTTATGTGGTCGGTCGTGAAAAGGAGCATGGAGAAGTAAAGGTAACACCCTTCCGGGGTTGGCGGAAAATCTCCACTGGGCTTCCCAAAGTGAAGGGTAAGCGAAATACATTTGCGTTTCCTGATTACGACGTATTGGCTGATTCACCTTTCCTCATTGGTAATCATGATGTGCTCACTTTTAAAGTGAAAGGGATACCTCACGAAATTGCTCTTTACGGGCAAGGTAATGTGGATAAAGATCGGCTGAAAGATGATTTCAATAAAATTGTTAATGCTACTGTAGAAATCTTCGGAAAACTTCCATATGATGGCTACGTTTTCTTCATCCTCATGCTGGACGGCCTGGGGGGCGGTCTTGAACACCTCAACTCCACCACCATTCAGGCAGATAGGTGGATTTTCTCAAATAATAATCGTTACCAGCGTTTTCTCTCCACGGTAGCCCACGAATATTTTCACACATGGAACGTGAAGCGCATTCGCCCCATAGCTCTTGGCCCATTCGATTACGACAATGAAAATTACACTGCAGACCTTTGGATCGCAGAAGGGATAACTAGCTATTACGACAATCTCTTGCTATTGAGATCAGGCATAGTTGACGTTGAAGGCTATTTCAAGTTTGTTGGTCGGGATATCAGGAGTGTAGAAACAGCACCTGGGAGACTGGTCCAATCCGCCGTGGAATCCAGTTTCGATACCTGGATAAAAAATTACCGACGCAATGAAGAATCCCACAATGTGATGATCTCTTACTATTCCAAAGGGGCTGTTACCGGGCTAATACTTGATCTTGCCATCAATACCAATACCAATGGGAAAAATTCTCTGGATCAGGTTTTTCAAGAACTCAACAGGCGGTACGAAAATGATCCGTCTAAAGGCTTTACCTCAAAGGAATTCAGGACTATTTGCGAAAATGTGGCCGACCGAAAATTGGATGATGTTTGGCAATATGTAGATACAACCAAAGAAGTGGACTATAATTCAACACTTGAAACAGTGGGATGTATCCTTGAACGCAAATACGGAGAAGGAGTGACAGATTCAACTTCTTTCTATGGATTTGAGACGAGTGGGGAAAGAAACCCCATTGTAAGCAAAGTCTACGCCGGCACTCCATCTTATACAGGCGGTCTCAATGTGAATGATGAAATTGTGGCTGTAAACGGTACAAGAGTGTCAGCGAAAACACTCACTGATCGCCTCAAAGACATATCAATAGGCAATAAGGCCGAGCTTCTTATATCCCGGGAAGGGCTAATGCAAACAATCACAATGATTGCATCGGGACCGCCTCACGATAGCTTTGTAATCAAAAAGATTGAAACACCCAGTGATGATCAGAAACAACTTTTCGAGGGATGGCTCGGCACGCCGTGGGAGGAATAGAGAACAGTCTCTTTGAACCCGTTGTCGTTCTCGCCAATGGTGAACCTCCCTCTCATCACCATCCCTTATCCATACTCAATAACGCCGGCACACTGATTTGCGCCGATGGCGCCGCCACGGCCGCAGTGAACCTGGGCCGAACCCCAGATGTTGTCATCGGGGATATGGATTCCATGGATGAAGCTCATATTCCACCTGAAAGTGAAATGATTGCCATGACCAGTCAACTCAACACTGACCTGGAGAAAGTGCTGGACTGGTGTGTAGGGAAAAACGTCTCTTCTGCCACACTCCTTGGTCTTTCCGGGATGAGGGAAGATCACATGATGGCGAACTTTGCTACCTTGGCAGACTACAGCAACAGGTTGAAACTCATAGCCGTCACCGATTACGGTACCATCCATCATGTAACAGGAGATGAGAGTTTTGATTGCGAGCCGGGAGCCACTGTCTCTCTCATTGCGGCATCGGAAAAGCCGGTTGTGTCCACTAATGGTTTGATATACCCTCTCATCAGTGAACAGCTGAAAACCAGCGGTCACGGCATCAGCAATCAGGTGGAGAACGGACAGTTGTCCCTGGAGGTGTCAGGCGGCACTCTTTTCCTCTTCATCGGCCACATCGATTGAATCCTTCCCTACATCCCATCGACATCGCTATCATTTTGCTCTACGGGACGGCAGTGCTAGCGCTGGGTCTTTTCAAGAATAGGAAGAAAGCAGGCAATTCACACTACCTTCTGGCCGGCCGGCGGATAACGCTCATCCCCTTCACCGCATCAGTGGTGGCCACATGGTATGGTGGTATACTGGGCGTGGGGGAATTCACCTATCTTCACGGTATTTCAAACTGGGTTGTTCTAGGACTGCCCTATTATATCTTTGCACTCCTCTTTGCCCTTTTTCTGGCGGAAAGAATCAGAGAAGACCATTTTGCCACCATACCCGACAGACTCCGCCAATACTACGGTGAAACAGCCGGCCTTATTGGTGCGGGGCTCATAACGATATTGACCACACCAGCGCCGTACATCCTAAGTTGCGCGCTCCTCCTAACCTATCTCTTTGATATCTCCCTGTTCCCCGCTCTTCTCCTAGCTACAGGAATTAGTCTAATCTATGTTTACAATGGCGGCTTCCGATCGGTGGTAAGAACGGATGTTCTCCAGTTTGGGCTCATGTTTACCGGATTCGCTTTGCTTGTCTTCATCTGTTTTCAGAATTATGGTGGCTTTCAGGCACTACGGGAAGGCCTACCTGAATTGCACCTCACATGGCACGGAGGCAAATCGAAACAGTACATTCTCGTCTGGTTTTTTATCGCACTTTGGACATTCGTAGATCCCGGCTTCTACCAGCGGTGCGCGGCGGCTGAATCTCCGGTCATTGCAAAAAAAGGAATTCTCGTCTCTATTGGGTTTTGGGTGGTATTCGATTTTCTTACTGTCTCAGCTGGGCTCTACAGCCGCTTACTTTTACCTGAAGGATCAGAGGCCGCCTTGGCATTGCCCGCCCTGGGCTTGACTGTCCTTCCACCCGTTATAAAAGGCCTCTTTTTTGCGGGACTGCTGGCCACTATCATGTCCACTATCGACTCTTTCGGTTTCATCAGCGCTATAACCTTTGGAAGGGATATCCTTTGGCGGCTGAAAAGGTCAGGGAATGAAGTAGCGTGGGTTAAACTGGGACTTCCCTTTACTGCGGCTTTTTCTCTGCTGTTAGCTTGGCTCTTACCATCAGTGATAGAGTTGTGGTATTCTCTCGGGAGCGTGGTAATACCAGGGCTTCTTATCCCTTTTCTTACAACCTTTTGGCAAAAGAAACCGATCCCAGCCGTTCCGGCAATGATGATACTTTCAACCGCTCTAAATTTGGCGTGGTTTCTTTTTTGGTTTAAGGAGAGTAAATACCCCTTGGATATTGAGCCATTTTATCCGGGGCTCATTTTATCTATTCTTTGGCTACTAACTGCCGGAAAGTTTCGCCTAAATCAGCTAGATTAAGCTGACGCCTCCATATCCGGAGTATAGTCGCCAGTGGTGGCGGCGCCGTTGCACTTGGCGCGATGGAGAAATGCTGCTTTGGCACCTTCAATATTGGCCGGGTCTCCTCCCCACGCCTTCAAGGCTGGCTGCTGCAGAGCACGGCCGTAGGAAAAACTGAGCTTCCACGGCTTCTCTGCATCGAGACGATTCATGGCGCTAAGGTGTTCGGTTGCAAGGATATCGCTCTGTCCCCCTGAGAGAAAACAGATTCCCGGTACCGCCGCCGGAACAAATCGCTGAAAGCAGGAAACTGTGGCCTCCACCACCTCGTCAACAGATGCCTGCTCTGAACATTCATAGCCCGAGAGAACCATATTTGGTTTCAGGATGATTCCCTCCAGATAGACATCCATACGAAAAAGCGCCTCAAAAACAGAACTAAGTACTTCTGAAGTTACCTCGAAACTAGCCTCCATGTTGTGCTCGCCATCCATGAGCACTTCCGGTTCTACGATGGGAACAATGTCTGCTTCCTGGCAGAGTGCCGCATATTGGGCTAGAGCGTGAGCATTGGCATCGATGCAGGCAAATGAGGGTGCATCTTCAGTGATGGTAATGACCGCGCGCCACTTGGCAAACCTTGCACCTAGTTCGTAGTACTCCTTCAGTCGGTCCCGTAAACCGTCCAATCCTTCAGTCACTTTCTCACCCTCAAAGCCTGCCAGTTCCTTGGCACCTTTGTCCACCTTGATACCGGGAATTACACCAAGACCTGAAAGGTGTTTCGGAAAAGGGACATCTCTATCAACAGTGGATTGGCGGAGAGTCTCATCAAACATGATGACACCGCTAATGTAATCCTCCATTCCTTCAGTGGTGAAGAGCATATCACGGTAAATTAGACGATTTTCTTCCGTTGATTCTGCATTAATCTGATCAAACCTTTTGCCGATGGTTGGTGTACTCTCATCCGCCGCAAGAATGCCCCTCCCCGGTGCTACCATAGCTTTTGCCGTGGATTCTAACTGTTCAAGATTCATGGTACTTAATACTCCTTCTTTCCTTAGGCCTGCCCTGTGTCAGCAAGCATTGCATTAAACCAATCCGCCGTCACATCAAAAGATTTCCCACCTTTGATTCGATCGAAGTCAATGAGACTCAATTCCCCGTCCCTGTCCATGTCAAGTCCAACCACACCGTTGTCACCATTCAGTGCTGATTCGGAGGCCATAGAAGCACTTCTCTTGATCAGCGCTAAATCCTCCTCATTTGGTGCGGCGGATCGGGCAAAATAACCGCTTTTTTGAACAAGAATCTTGTCAGCTTTAAGACGTTCTCCAAACATCTCTGCAAACAATATTCCTGGATTGATGAGATCAAGCTTCACATGACCAAAAGCGTCTATGTCAACCATCTCTCCCTTCGCCTCTTTTTCTCTGACAATTGTCTCTACTCCAGCCCCTTCACTGAGAAAAATGTTGACCCCATCTTTTTCATCCATTCTATTAATCAAACGTTCACACTCGGCTGAAAAATCTATGTCTATCTCAGGGACGTAAACCGCATCCACATCCCACCGGTTTTTGGAGATAAGTATTTCAGGGAGGAATGTTTTTTGTTTCAACCGTTTACGGTAGGCGCGGGCCGTTGCAGCGGTTAGCCATCCGCAGTGACGGCCCATTACTTCATGAATAATGAGCTGTCTGCGGCTTGTGGTGTTTTCGTTGGCTATGTTCTCAAAAAATACAGCTCCCTGTTCCGCAGCCGTTGCAGCACCCAAGGTTTGCACAATAGGATAAACATCGTTGTCTACCGTCTTTGGTAAACCCACCACAGTGAGCTCAGCACCCATCTCTTGAAAAAGACCAACAAGACTCGCCGCCATGATGTTGGTGTCGTCGCCGCCAATAGTGTGAAGAATGGAAACACCGTCTTCCATTAACTGCTTAGCCGCGACCTGTAAAGGATCCTCTCCTTCTTTGACAAAACCGCGTTTGATGCAATCTTCGACATTCGTGAGCTTCACACGGCTATTTCCTATCGGGCTACCCCCGAAGGACAATAGCAGATCAGCTTTCTCTTGGACGTCTTTAGTGATCTCAATTGACTTACCAACCAACAGGCCTCTGTAACCGTGGAGGTAGCCTATCATGTCACAATCCTGCACTTTGTGGTTATATTCCATCATAAGTGCACCAATAGATGCAGAAAGACAAGGCGCTATACCACCTGCTGTAAGAAAAGCGATTTTCGGTGTTTTCTCTTGACTCATACCAGAGCTAAAAATTAACGTGATTGTCACACTGATAAAAGGTGCATTAATAGAGAAAATTCAGTTAGATAAACTTCTTCACTGGATAATAACCTTTTAATTACCTACTTTTCAATTAACTCAATAACAAAAGGATAGGGAGATTAGAGAATGTCTGATGTGAAGGTGAACAATTTCAAAGCGTGTTGTGATCAGTTTGATAGAGCGGCCGATAAACTGGGACTGGAAGAAAACCTTGCAAATTCACTCATGATGCCCGATCGGGAACTTGCCGTAGAGGTCCCGCTCAAGAGAGACGACGGCTCGCTGGCAATTTTCAAAGGTTTTCGTATTCAACACAATAATGCCCGTGGTCCTTTCAAGGGGGGAATCCGCTATCATCAGGAAGTTGATTTGGACGAGGTTCGGGCCCTGGCCGCTCTCATGACCTACAAGACCGCCGTTGTGGATATCCCTTACGGCGGCGGAAAAGGTGGCATTACTATAGATCCTAGAGAGTTTTCCAAACGGGAACTAGAACAGCTGTCTCGGCGGTTTTTCCGCAGGATCAGCCCCATCATAGGAGTAAACAAGGATATTCCCGCTCCGGACGTTAACACCAACGCCCAGATCATGGCGTGGTTCATGGATGAATACAGTCAAAATCACGGCTACAGCCCGGGGATTGTTACCGGAAAACCCATCGATCTGGGAGGCTCTCTCGGCAGGGAATCCGCCACAGGCCGCGGCGTCTTTTTCACCATTCGTGAAACTGCGGTGGAGTTTGATATGGATCTTTCAGAAGCGACAGCTGTGATCCAGGGATTTGGCAATGTCGGTTCCTTTACTGCCAAATTCCTCCACGAAGCCGGCTGCAAAGTGATTGCTGTCAGTGATGTCACTGGCGGACTTCACGACCCCAGCGGACTTGACATCACTGCGCTGGCAGACTATGTAAAGGAAAATCGAGTCATTGAAGGATTCGATCAAGGCAAAACACTCTCCAATGAGGACCTTCTCACTACTGAATGTGATTTTCTAGTCCCGGCGGCCCTAGGGGGTGTAATTCATAAAATGAACGCTGAAAGCCTCAACTGCGGTTTTGTCATTGAGGCGGCCAACGGCCCCACCACACCTCCCGGTGATGAGATTCTATTTAAGAAAAAGATACCAGTTATCCCGGATATTCTAACCAATGCCGGCGGTGTTACCGTGTCATATTTCGAGTGGGTGCAGAACCTGCAGCAATTCAGATGGGAAGAAGATGAAGTGAACTCCAAACTGGAGAATAAGATGGTGTCGGCCTACAGTGAAGTAAACTCACTCCGCAAAGATAAGGAGGTCTCCTTCAGGACGGCGGCTTTTATGGTTGCGATTGAACGGGTGGCTAGATCGGTAGAACTTAGAGGCTTCTAGCTCCCACCCTTATAATCTCTCAGGGTCACGCCGGTGTAAATCTGTCTGGGCCGGTAGATCCTCCACTTGGGATCTTCTCTTAACTCTTTCCATTGGGCTATCCACCCCGGAAGCCGCCCCAGTGCAAACATAACCGTAAACATTGATGTAGGAACGCCAATGGCCCTGTATATGATGCCTGAGTAAAAGTCCACATTGGGATACAACTTTCTCTCAAGAAAGAACTCATCTTTCAACGCCACCTCTTCCAATTCCTTGGCAATTTCTAAAAGTGGATCATCAACACCCAGTTTTTTCAAAACTCTGTCCGCTGACGCTTTCAGTATCTTTGCCCGCGGATCAAAATTTTTGTAAACCCGGTGACCGAATCCGAACAGCCTAAAGTCAGAATCCCGGTCCTTTGCCATCTCAACATATTTTTTGTAATTGCCATCATCATCATGTATCATTTGTAACATTTCGATGACCTTCTGATTCGCCCCGCCATGCAACCGGCCTGACAGTGCTGCAATTCCGGCAGCGATCGAAATAAACAGGTTGGCACCACTGGATCCGACCATTCTAACCGTAGAAGTTGAGCAGTTTTGTTCATGATCAGCGTGTAAAATCAACAATAGACGTAAAGCGTCTACAAGAACTGGATCTGGCAGATAAGACTCTGATGGTACTGCAAACATTATGTAGAGGAAGTTTTCCTCAAAAGTCAAATCATTCCGGGGATAGATGAACGGTTGACCGGTCGATTTCTTGTAGGAAAAAGCTGCCAAGGTCTTCATCTTGGACAGTAGGCGAATAATATTGAGGTTAAGATCGTGATTCTCCCCCTGTGGATAGAAAGTTGAGAGTGCCGACACTGTCGATGCCAGAACCCCCATGGGATGAGCATTCATGGGGTAACCATCAAAAAATCGTTTGAAGTCTTCATGGATCATAGTGTGGTGAGTAACAGCATCAATAAACTGATTAGCTTCACTCTCAGAGGGTAGTTTTCCGTAAATCAGCAGATAGCAGACCTCAAGGAAGGTAGAATTCTCCGCAAGCTGTTCTATGGGAAAACCGCGATAACGAAGGATTCCCTTCTCACCATCAATAAATGTGATATCGCTGGAGCAAGATCCCGTGTTAACATAACCTGGATCATAAGTGATGTAGCCTGTCTCCTTGCGGAGATGCGTAACATCTACGGCCTTCTCTCCCTCAGATCCTTCAATGATCGGGAGTTCAACAGCTTTACCATCTAATTGTATTTTTACTGAAGACATCTGTCTCTAACCTAAAAGAAACGGTGACCTCATCACCTCAATTGTTCTATTGTTACGGCAATGATAATTTAGAGTTTCCACTCCTAATCGAAAAGGTGTGATGTTGACAATTTTCCCTAAATTCACCTGCATGAAGCAACTTAATAAGGCCATTCCGCTGGTTCTCTTGCTTCACACGGCTGCGGTCTCGGCAGCTGATATTTCATCTCTAGTTTTTTTTGATCTGAACGGTTCAACCCAAAAAGCCATCAATCCCGCATTCAGGGTAGGACGTGCTTACCTTGATTTAAGAGAGAAGTTGACAGACAATATTTCATTCCGCTTGACCACCGATGCACAATCATCTATTGATGGGAAAATAGAGGTATTTTTGAAATATGCCTTTGTGTCGTGGCAAACAAGATTTGGTGAGTTCATGGTGGGCTCCCAACCTACAAACTATTTTGGCCCGTTAAAGCAGACATGGGGCCTACGATTTATAGAAAAATTCCCGGGGAACCTCCACGGATTCGATGACACGGCTGATCTTGGTATTTCACTTCAGCGAGTCGTTGGATCTGATTTACTGTTTCATGCCGCTGTTTTCAACGGTTCGGGATTCAAGAAACCTGAAAATGATGCTTATAAAAGAATGTCTCTCCTTGTGAGTAAAGGGGAACAGAATCTTTCCCGAAATACCGGCCATAACTTTGGATTATTGGGATCTGTTGAGCCTTATGGTGACTGGAAAGATAATGTCTATCTGAAATATAGGTATGGTGGATTTGTAGGCTATGCCAATTCACGGCTGCGTGCTGGCTTTGACCTGCAAATCGAGCAAGACGCCGGTCTCAATCATCAAGAACGGATACTGGCTCTTTACGCCTCACTGAAGAGAACAGAACAACTCACACTTTTTGGCCGAATTGATATTTACGATTCTTCAGTAGATCATCCGGATATGCGGGAACATTTTGTCCTGATGGGAATGACCTACAGCCCGGCCGCTAACTTCCAGATTGCACCAAATATTAAGTACACTTTTTTCGGAACGGATTTGCTGGAACCGTACTGGCAGGGCAGGCTCAGTTTCTATTTCAGATTCTAGCGTTGATCTTTAAATAAGTCTGAAGTCGCAAGTTCTGCGGCTTTATCAAGATCTTCCAAGAAGTCAATTTCTATACAAGGCAGATCAGAAACATCAACATAGTGAACTTTGGTTTCAGCTAAAAGCGGATCAACAGCAGCCTCAAAGTAGTCGGCCTTGCCTCCCGCCTCAATGAGCTGTGAAAGTGAATCCGAAAACTGACTGTTAAATGCCTCGGAAAGTTTTGCTACACCGATGAATTCACCCAATGAATTTTCTTCAATCAGCTCCTTCCCAATGGCCACTATGCGCTGATCGGCACCTTCAATTACCTTTACTTCCTCCTTACCGCACTGTTTTGCTTCTACGGCCAGAACATTATTCCTCTCATCATTGAGGACCCTCTGAAGCAGCTTAACTGGATAAAGAACATCCCCATTCATGAGCAAACATTCGCCATGACGGAGCACATCTTCACACAAATGGAGAGAATAGGAGGTGTTTGTTTCGAAAAAATGCGGATTATAGACAAAGTTGAACTCGAATTCATTGAAACTGGTTTTCAAGTAATCTATAATCATACCCTTGTAATATCCGACCACAACTGTGGCTTCATAAATCCCAACTTGCTCTAGTGATTTTATCTGGTAATCAATGATCGGTTGACCGGCTACTTCCAGAAGACACTTCGGCTTGTCGAAGGTGAGAGGATAAAGTCGTCGGGCAACGCCGGCTGCAAGAATGATTGCTCTCATAAGGGGACGAAACTACGAGGGCTTTGAGTAACAGTTAACTTTTTTCTGATCCTGACACAACTGAATACGCCTCCCACACCTTCCCTGGATCCACAGCAGTAAGACAAAGAAGTGGCTCATCACTATTGTGACACTGATTCTTTCTACAAGGGCTGCAGTGAACACCTTGAAAAATGATTTCATTACATCTTCCCAATGGTGCCGTGATTTCAGGATCTCCAGCCCCAAAAAGTGAAACAGTTGGCACTCCAAGATTCACTGAAACATGGCCCAACCCTGAATCGGACGCTATCACGCCGCAGCACTGAGAAATGAGTGCAATACTCTCTCGAAGAGAGATTTTACCGCAAACAGACTGCAAGGCTCCATTTGCAAAATGTTCCGTTAGTTCAGTTGCCATAGGAATGTCCTTTTTTCCCCCAATGAGTATGACAGCTACACCACCGTTCAAGGCAAATTCGATGATTCCTTTCCACAGCGTGAACGGTGGTTGTCTTGAGGAAGCCAAACTGCCCGGAAAAACGGCCAATGGAGAAGCCATGTTGAGTGATTGAAAAAGGACTTTTGCAGATGCCACTTCATTATCAGTAACAACGATTGAAGCGGTCAATTCAGCAGTTGTATCATACCCTTTCAATAAGTTGAGGTATCGTTTGGATCGATGCATTTTTTCGGATGGCGAAGTAATAACCTCTGTTAAGAGCGGTGAGCGCCCCTGACCGGTATAGCCGATTCTTTCTTTAGCAGCGGAGAACCAGCCTATGTATGCAGATCTCCAAGATCTTGAAAGAAGATAGAGGCAATCAAATTCCTTTGGTCTCAACTGACGTCCGATTTTACTAGCACCTACTATCCCTTTATCTTCATCAAAACCAATTCTGAAAAAATCATTGATGAATGGACTGTTTATCACTACAGGGGCAACCCATTCCCGCGCTATAGCAACAATATGGTCATTTTCGTGAGCATCCCGACAATGTGCAAGGAACGGAAGGGCCATGACCGCATCTCCCACCCAGTTAGGTATGTAGACGCCGATATTCATCTTTCTCCTACATCCAATTTTTCTATTATTGCATCTACAAGACGAGCCGACGCCTTACCATCTGTACGGTACAGGTAGCGCTCAGCAGCCTTTAGCCTCACCACAGACATGCTGTTTGGATTTTTCAGTGTTTCACTTACCATCGCCGCCAACTCTTGTGGGTGATCAAGGCGGTAGGTAAAATCAATTTCCGAGGACCGCACCAGATCGAGCCGCTTACGCAAACGGGATTTCAGAAGTCGGTGCTTCAGTCGTGGTTTGTAGAAGGTCGTCTGAATAATGGGCCGGTTCAAGGCCAGGTATTCAAAGAGTGTCGAAGAGATATCAGACAGCAGTACGTCCGAAACCGAATAGTAGGGGACAATATTGTCCCTTGCCCGGTAATCTGTTTGGCCTGTTCACTGTGATGCCTGTAACGATGCTGGCTCCAACTGAAACCGTGCAACTTGATGATGACATTCACCTCCTGAGCCAGCCCTGGTAGCTTAGGTAACATCTGTTCCACCGATGAGGGGTAGAATGTTGGCGCATAAAGAAGTGTTGGGCGTTGTGGAGAAAGGTTAAAAGTGTCGAGGAGTTCAGTTTTTTTTTGTGAGTTCATCACAGCCAGAGGATCATTCTTAGTGTAACCAGTGAGGACAAGATTTGCCTCTCCCCTTCTGGTTAATTCATCGTACCTCTCCTGGCTCTCAACGGCTCTGATATTGATCCTTGGTGAATTGTCCCTGTAGTAACTCTCTTTCAGACCAATACCATGATAAACCATCACGGCAACTGTATTTTCACTCACCTCCTTCTCCAGCATACCGGGAACACCAACAATAATCACATCAAACTTTCTATTCCTCAGTTCTGTTTGTCGCGCCATTTCATTATCACCATCGATGAATTCAACTCCTATTTTTTCAACAGCCTCACGTACGTGCTGACGTTCAAGATCGTTAATGATATGGGGTATTGATGCTGAGAGAGAATAACCACCCCTAAGTCGAAACTCCTTAATGATCGGCAGAAAATTGGGGAGGTAATAAAGGTGGTGGCATTCAAATAGAATGGAGGTCATTAGCGATTCCAAATATCGTTATCGAGTAGATTAAATGTAACGCGGTGGAACTTATAAACATTGAATCACTCCTCAAAACGCACCTATTTTCAAGTCCATGCGCCAGCCAAACGAGATAAGGCCAATCTTCATCGCCGGAAGTGAACGTTCTGGTACAACACTTTTGCGCCTAATGCTTCATTCCCACCCCCGCATCGCCATCCCACCTCAGACAAAATATTTAATGAAGCTCTACAAACGGCGGCTATTATTCGGAAATCTTCATAAGGAAAAGAATCGAGAGAAACTTGCTAAGTGGTTCTTGGATCATTTTGATGAAAGTACGAAACTGAACGATCTTGAGATCGATCAAGAGTCTGTAAGAAAGTGGATATTGGAATCGAAGTCCCTCGGTGCCGCTCTTGCTGCACCGTGGATCTACTACGCACAGAGCCATGGGAAACAGCGGTGGGGCGACAAACGACCGTACTACATCCACCATATGGAAAAGCTTAGACAGCTCTACCCTGATGCACAGGTTATAAATGTTCTCAGAGACTGCCGCGATGTTGTAGCCTCGCTCAAGGAAATGCCTTGGTGGAATAATAGTGTAAACTACTCCATCCTCAACTGGAAATCAGCTATACAGTGCGGCATAAATGCACGTACGAAAACTAAACTGGATGAATATTTGGAACTTCGGTATGAGGATCTGCTGGCCGAGCCCGAACGAGAGCTTCAGCGTGTTTGTCAATTTCTGGGCGAACCCTATGATCCAGGCATGCTCCAATTTCAGGGGATTGCCAAGCAAGTGATCCCCGACTACAAGATGGATTGGCACTCAGCAACACGAGAACCGCTAAATACAAGTTCTGTGGGAAGGTGGAAAAAAGATCTTTCCACAGCAGAAATGTCTGTTGTGGAATGGGCTACTGGTGATGAGATGGTTCAATTAGGCTACACTCTCTCAAAGGCTCAAGATCCGGATTTTCACTTGCGAAACCGTTTTGAAAAAGAGGCACGTACCTTCAAAGCCCAGCATAAACGGCTCGAAATGATCAATTCGATTTTTTCTTTCTTTTATAGATGGGAAACGGATTATAGGGCGGGATAATTTAATTGCCGAATTTCACCCGCGCCTGCCGGAGATCTTCCACCGTATCGATCTCGCACCATTCGCCCTCATCGAACTTCACATACTTCATGGCAAAACTTCCGTCATCAACAGCATCTGCGATTGCCTGCTCGTAATAGACATTACGCTCGCCCTTCTGAAGCAGACGATTGAGCCGTGGCTGAACTTTGTCAAAGAATGAATCAAATGAAAAGCTGTATGCATTTACTGTTTTGTAAAGTTCTCTGGTGTTCTTCGGACGGTTGGGTGTGGTCTTCAGATAGAATTTTTCAACCAAATTATCCGAAGCCGTGGTAACTACCGTACCATCCATCCCTTCCCTGAAGCTGTCTACAGCCATCTGGTTATCGCCCAAAAGTCGATCCAGTATGCCTTCAGCAAAAAACAGGTCGCCCTCTAAGAGCAGAAAGTCTTTATTGAGAGAATCTGTTGCAAGCGCCAGAGAGACAACATTGTTGGTCGTCTCCCACTCTTCGTTCTTCACATATGTGATGGCAAGATTTCCATGCAAGTCCCCTACTGCATCTCTGATTATATCCGCTTTGAAACCTACCACTAGAATAGCTTCTTCTGTGGTCAAGTTGTCCAGCTGATTGAGTAATCGCATCAAAAGCGGTTTTCCCGCCACTTTCACCATGCATTTCGGCATCCTCTCTGTATAAACACCGAGGCGACTGCCGGAACCGGCAAGAAGGACCACTGCTTGTTTAGAACCTCTCAATTTTTCAGTTCAGACGAGATGATGGCTCCGTCGTCTTTGGTATAATCCCACTCTTTAACAGGTGTCCGCCAATCACCATAGCGAAACGTGAGATAATTTTCAACATCTCTCGGGACGGTATAATCCTTATTTCGAAAGGTGATTATTTTTGTTTCATCATAGAAATGGGCCGGAACTGCTTTCTTTGTATACAGTTTGGGCCCACCGCAAGACCAGACGTAATCATTGTCCTGAAGCGTTGCGATAAAACAGTCCATGGTCACCTTCCCTTTTTTCAGGAAACCATCTTTCTGGAAAACTTTCACGATTCTCTTCTCACCTTTTTTCAAAGGTGGATCAACGAATTCCTGACGGCGAGTCCGGGCAAGATAGCCTGTGAACCGAATTTTCCACATTGCCCGAGGGAGTTTTTTCACATCGGGACGAAAGATGCGCAAGTCGAGGTCTGTGTCCCACGGCAAGAGCCTTTCTTCTCTCACAATGCCTAAAAGCGTTCCAGCTGTAAGACAATACTTGATATCGCACAGCTCAAAGATCCTCGTTACAGTCTCTAATAATTGGAGAGCTGACTCTGCATTTTCACCTTCCAGTCTGTGTGCTGACCCCAAAGCTAATTGTTCAAAAAATCTGTGATAGAAGCAACAATCCTTTCCCCAGCTTTTCCATCGCCGTAAGGATTATCGCCATTCCATTCAGGTGAATCATTTGCCCATGAGAAATTACTTTCGATGTCAGCGCCCACAGTCTTGGCGAAACCAGCTTTCACCCCTTCCGGCCGCTCCGTCTTATCACGACACACCAATACCTTTTTCCGAAATGCCGCACACTCCTCCTGAATGCCGCCTGAATCTGATATCACAAAGCGAACTTCACTTAATAGTCTGAGCAACTCCTCATAAGATAACGGTTCAATGACTTTGACTGAATTGAGAAGATCCCGGTGCTTCATCACCTCCGGATTTGGATGCATGGGAAAGATGAATTCCAGGTTGCTGTGAGAAGATGCAAGGCGTTCGATCTGCCGAAACATCTCCGCCATGGTTTCCCCAAAGTTCTCCCGTCTGTGAAGCGTTATTAAAACCTTATCTCCGTATTTCACTGGAAAGTTGTACATCAGACAAGCGTCCACTACTGTGTTTCCGGTAACAAGAATACCCTTACATCCTTCTGCTTCGAGATTTTCTTTTGCAGTGGCGGTGGGTGCCCAGTTGAGCTGTGCCACCCTTGAAATGATTTGGCGGTTCAGCTCTTCAGGAAAAGGTGCATTTAAATCGTGCGTCCTGAGGCCCGCTTCTACATGCCCCACTGGAATACGCTGGTAGAAAGCGGTGAGAGCCACTGCCGCCGCTGTTGTGGTGTCCCCTTGAACCACTACCAGCCGGGGAGCTTCACTCTGTAGAAGGGGCTCTGTTTCAACCATAACACGGTGCATCACCTCCGCCGAGGATTGTCCCTTGCGCATGATATTGAGCTGAATATCCGGCATGGGTACCAAATGTGCTACATCCTTAAACAGTTCATCATGCTGGCCTGTAAAAAGTGTTTTTAAAGGGATATCCTCTGATGTCAGTGACTCAATTACCGGTGAAAGTTTGATCACCTCCGGGCGTGTACCAAAACAGACGAGTACCTTCATTTCCTCTATTGAGTCAGTCAACGCTCACCTTGGTAATTTCACCAAACTGCACCTCATAGAGCTGTTTGTAGTGCCCCCTTTTCTCAATCAGTTCTTTGTGTGTACCCGTTTCCACAATCTTACCTTTACTGAGAACAACTATTTTATCCGCATTCACCACTGTTGATAAACGATGAGCAATAACAAAAACAGTGCGATCCTGCATCAACCTTTCGATAGCTTGCTGAACCTTTTTTTCAGACTCGCTATCAAGAGATGAAGTGGCTTCATCCATGATAAGAATGGGCGGATTCTTGAGAAGCGCTCTTGCAATGGCCAGCCGCTGTTTTTGTCCTCCCGAAAGTTTCACGCCCCGATCACCGATGACTGTATCAAATCCCTGAGGCTGAGTTTCGATAAAATCGAGGGCATTGGCAGCCTCTGCTACAGCCCGGAGCTTTTCTT
>JYMV01009696.1_pt1 | contig 94934 bp, 85 predicted proteins | sample 338911 | NCBI WGS metagenome assembly JYMV01 (sample SAMN03354496, study PRJNA234377) | hydrothermal vent metagenome | biome: Deep sea; feature: Hydrothermal plumes at the Eastern Lau Spreading Center, Western Pacific Ocean; material: Seawater | place: Tonga | collected 2009 | depth 2000 m m | reverse complement strand
AAAATCAATCAGTTGAAATACTGTTTGCAACTGATGATAACCATCCTCCCGGCGCCCGACAATTCTTAACATTAAATTTAACTTGGCCGGCGCAGGCCATTGTTGCTGCCACAACTGATTTCTCATAATTACCACAATCCATGCTATAAATTTTTTTTTCTAAAATAGCTACATTAACTGCCATTGGTCCACCAACAGTTTCAGCTTTACATCACCATAAGATAACTGGACTTTCTTAGGCAAACTATACTGCTCTACTTTCACTACCTTGGAAATAAAGACCCGCCAACCTTGCTGAATAAAACCCTCTGGCACGTACACAAACTGATTACCCGGTGCTGGCAAACCCAGCAGCCAATACCGAAACGCCAAAATTGGAACCTCAAAGCCTAAACCAAAATCAACACCCTTGGTAACGTCTTGCAGAATTCTTTTGTTGTCCGCCCCATAATCAATGACAACGCTTCTACCCTCCAACACGATAACGACTAACTGCCGACCCAAAGGCCCATATACCGCCAACTTTTCACTATCAGGCCAATGTTGCCATTTTATTCGAACCGATTCAGCCGCATTATTTTTTACAATCGCTAAACGCCCCCGCAATGACCAGGCATGATCATTTAAAATCAAACTCGAAGCAGACTCCAGCCCCTCTTGATCACTGATTTCTGGCGTTATAGAGCATCCACTCCCCCCAATTACCAACAAGCCCCAGAGCAAAACCCATCCTTTCCGCATCAATCTTTGACTAAATCTTCAAGTAAACCCTTTCTATCTTGTAAAATTTCTAATAAATACGCATCGGCAGGATATTTACTCACAGCCTCTTCAAAAATACCACGTGCTTCTTGTTTTCGCCCCATTGTCCAAAGCGCCTCCACCAAATGCCCCGCTATTTCAGGCTCTCGCTCTAGTCGATAGGCTTTTTGCAAATAACTAACTGCTTGATCATAAAGGCCTTGTCGATATTTCAGCCAACCATAACTGTCAATGATAACCGCGTCCTGCCCTTTAAGCGCAATAGCCCGCGTCAGATAAACCTCAGCCTCTTCTAAGCGTTCAGTCCGATCAACTAAGGTGTAACCCAATGCATTCAAGGCATTGGCATCTTCAGGGTACCTGTCAATAATATTCAACAAATCAGATTCAAGAATTGCCAATTTATCTAACTTCTCTGCTACCAATGCACGCGTGTATAAAACCTCTTTCCTGTCAGGCATTTCTTCTAAAGATTGCGTTAATAAATTAAACGCCTCAATGTACAAAGACTGCAAACTCCACCATTGCGACCGAAGTAAAACAAGCCGTAATTCTTGCGAACTATTCAAGACCTTAACTTCATCGAGTCGCAACCCAGAACGCTCAAAAAAACCTCTATCCATCAACAATTCTATTGCATTTATTCGCGCACCAAAAAGGTGATCCCCACTCAAAACCCGATCAAACCAGCCAATTGCACGTTCTAAATCACCTTCAATTGCCGCAATACGACCCAAATGAAAATTACACCGGTCACTCCAGACCGGCTCATCAACCAAGCCCAATAACACTGATTTTGCCTGTTCATTTTTATGAAGTTGCAAATAAATCATAGCTAATGCGTATTGACTATTCTTATCATACGGCTGCATATCCAAAACCCCCTGATACGTCTTTGCAGCCGCAGCAATATTTCTATTTTTAATCTGCGTTTGCGCCAATAGCACTTTCAACTCAACCCGCTCGGGACGTTTCTTGATGATACGTTGCAATATCTTCTCAGCCTCCTGAAAGCCCCCTAACTGAACAGCAACTTGAGCCTGAACAACATGCGCTCTCACCCAATCCGGCTGCAATAATAAAGCCTCGGTTACTTTTTCCTTAGCTTGCTTAAACTCACCTTGTTGCAACGACAAAATAGCTTGCGCCAAATGAATTGACCCTTTCTTTGGATATTGCCGTAATAACTGCTCTAAAACCGTATAAACATTGTTATGCTCTTGTTCTGAATCAAGCGTCTTAATAAGCTCAAACAAGGCACCCTCGAAACCAGCCGGATCCGCTTTTAAAATAAACTGCATATGCTCAAAAAGAGCCGCACCATTTTGCGCTTTAATAGCCAACATAGCCCCTACACGCCGGGCAATCAGATTTTCAGAGTCCCGCTCCAGCCACAACGAAACAGCTTTTTGAGCTTCTCGATAATTCTTCTGAAACAAGGCAATCTTCGTGGCTCTTTCGGCAATTCTGGGATCAAAAACTTTTCCCGCCGCTTGTACATAACCATCGAGGGCCACATCATACATTCCTCTTTGTGCCGCCAACTCAGCCGTCAACAACAAATACAAAACTTCAGGTGTCAACTTATCCAAGTTTCGATTAAGGTTCAGCTTAACTTTTGCTGCCTTTTTCGTTTCAGCCGCTACAATTCCCCTCTCCGCAACCTGTTCTGGGAACGTTGAACAACCCACTAAAAAAGCTAACATTACGGTCACAAATACTTTTAATATCATGAACTTATTCACTCGAAAGATCATTGAAAAACTATAAATACCGGAACAATCCATTTTTACATTCCGTTGCCAGTTGGCTATATTCCTAAATATTACTTAAAATACTACATTGTTATGACAACTTCATTGGTAATTATTTCAAAACCTGATGTCTCTATTTAATTTTAAGTTTAAAACCCACGCCTCTACTCATCGCTCACTGTTAATGCCGTTAACACTGCAACACCACTGAACCATGACTTTACTTGCCATCGGCGTTAATTACAACACAACTCCTCTCGCGATTAGAGAACGCTTAGCATTGTCTACAGAGCACCTATCCGCAGCGCTTATCGACCTAAGAAAGAAATCCGGTATTAGCGAAATTGCAATTTTATCAACCTGTAATCGGACCGAGTTTTATTGCCGATTAAATTGTGATAATCAACAAATCATTATTGATTGGATCACGAACCACAGCAATCTCCCCCAAGATGAAATTACACCTTATCTTTACTGCCACACCGGTCCTGAACTCATCCGTCATATGTTCAGAGTAGCCTGTGGCCTTGATTCTATGATTATCGGCGAACCCCAAATTTTAGGCCAAATGAAAACAGCCTACCACGCTGCCTACGAAGCGGGCACGCTAGGCAAACAGTTAGGTAAATTATTTCAACACACCTTCTCAGCTGCAAAAAAAGTTCGCACAGATACCGCAATTGGCTCCAGTCCTGTTTCTGTCGCATTTGCTGCTGTCCGTCTCGCCCAAAAAATATTTGATAACCTTAACCAACAAACAGCCATACTAATTGGTGCTGGTGAGACTATCGAACTAACAGCCAGACATCTCCACCAACAAAAAATAGGACAAATCATTGTTGCTAATCGCACCTATGACAAAGCCCATAATTTAGCCGCTCAATTCGATGGTTATGCTATTACCCTCGCTGAACTGCCCATTCACCTCGCTAAAGCAGACATAATTATTTCATCAACTGCCAGCCAACTACCAATACTCGGCAAAGGTGGATTTGAAAGTGCCATCAAAAAACGTAAACATAAACCCATTTTTATTGCAGACCTCGCCGTTCCGCGCGATATCGAACCAGAAGTCTCCCAACTTGAAGACATTTATCTATACACAGTTGATGACTTACAATATGCTATTGATGAAAACCTAGGAGCACGCCGACAAGCCGCAGAACAAGCCGAAGAAATAATCAACACCCAAGTAGAAAACTTTCTTAGCTGGATGCGTTCACAAGGCGCCCAGTCAACCATCACCGACTTTAGGCAACAAGCTGAACAAATCCGTGCAGAAGTAGTGAATAACGCACGGATTGCACTTAAAAATGGTACCGACCCTGAGCGAGTCATTGAACAACTAGCTCATTTACTCACGAATAAATTACTTCATACGCCCAGTATACAAATCAGACAAGCTGGTATCAATGAAAGACATGACCTCATTGCTGCTGCCCGCGAACTTTTTAAACTCACAAAAACAAATCAAATCAAGTGAACAAATCCATACAACACCGACTAGACCGGCTCGTAGATCGCTTCGACGAAGTCGCAGCATTACTCTCAGAACCTGAAATCCAAAACAATCAAAATAAATTTCGCACACTCAGTCAGGAATATGCCCAAATCGCCCCTATTGCAAACTGTTACCAACAATTTTCAGCCACGCTAGAAGCTATTGAGGCAACCAAAGAACTGATCAGTGATCCGGATCCAGAACTCAGGGATATGGCAAAAGAAGAGCTCCATGACGCTAAGGAACTGGCATCGCAATTAACCCATCAACTACAAATATTACTTTTACCTAAAGATCCTAACGACAATCGCAATATTTACATTGAGGTTCGTGCCGGCACCGGCGGGGCCGAAGCGGCTATTTTTTCCGGTAATCTTGCCCGTATGTACCAACGTTACGCGGAACTCCAAGGCTGGAAAATTGAAACCATTAGCCAGACATTAGGCGAACACGGTGGTTATAAAGAGATCGTTATGCGTATTCAAGGTCAAGACGTTTACGCACATTTAAAATTTGAGTCGGGGACACACCGCGTACAACGCGTACCCGAAACTGAATCTCAAGGCCGAGTACACACTTCAGCTTGCACCGTAGCTATTATGCCTGAGGCAGAGGAAATAGATGCTATCGACATTAATACCTCTGATTTACGTATCGACACCTTTCGCGCATCCGGCGCGGGCGGACAACACATCAATAAAACTGACTCAGCTATTCGAATAACACATCTACCTTCAGGTGTCGTTGTTGAATGTCAAGATGAACGCTCACAACATAAAAATCGTGCTCGTGCAATGTCATTATTGCAAACACGCCTACTCTCGGCTAAACAAGAAAAACTGAATGCAGAACAAGCAGCCTCTCGAAAAGACCAGGTCGGCAGCGGTGACCGCTCCGAACGCATTCGAACCTATAATTTTCCACAAGGCCGATTAACTGATCACCGAATTAATTTGACCTTGTATAAACTTGAGGAAATTATTCAAGGCGAATTAGGGCAGGTTATCCAACCGCTTATTAACGAGCATCAGGCAACCCAACTCACACAACTTGCTGAAGATTAATACTAACTATCGACGTCGAAAAACCATGGCTATTCTACTTTTCAAACTCAACAATGTAACCCTTGACGAAGCCGAAGACATTCGGGAAATACTTGATGAACAGCATATCGACTATTATGAATCATCGGCAGGACGCTGGGGTATTGGCGTTGCAGCTATTTGGCTCGTCAATAATCAAGACCTTGATTCGGCCAGAACATTGATCCACACCTACCAAATCGACAGAGGGCTACAAATACGACGCGAGCATGCGAATTTAAAAAAACAAAACAAATTAGAGTCTATTTTTGATCGATTAAAGCACCACCCCCTGCTCTTTCTACTGACACTGGTGATGATCAGCTTAATAACCGCACTTTCACTAAAACCATTTTTCAGCCTTATTAACCGCTAAAACAAACCCGACCCCAAATAGAAATTAATTAAATCAACACCTTAAGTACTAACAACTTTCTATCACAAACTGCTATACTGCAGAATTTAAAGTAAACTCAGTTATTTTTTCACAAAACAACTCCCGGTTTTGTACCTCAACTTTCCAAACTAAATTTTAATTATGTCTAGAAGCGCACGGAAAAACACACATTCAGTAATGGTTGGCAACGTAAAAGTAGGTGGTGGCGCGCCTATTGTCATTCAATCCATGACCAATACCGATACCACCGATATTAGTTCAACGGTAAAGCAAATCATGGAATTATCCGATGCCGGATCAGAACTGGTTAGAATCACTGTCAACAATGAAGCAGCAGCTCAGGCTGTCCCTGCTATTCGGAACGAATTAAACCGGAAAGGCTATTTAGTACCCATTGTCGGTGACTTTCACTTTAATGGTCATAAATTACTGGAAAAATATCCGGATTGTGCGGCTGCATTAGATAAATACCGTATTAATCCTGGAAATGTAGGAAAAGGAAAAAAAAGAGACCCTCAATTTGCACAAATGATTGAGTTTGCCTGCCAATATGACAAACCCGTTCGCATTGGCGTCAACGGCGGAAGCCTTGATCAATCGGTATTAACCCGTTTACTCGATGAAAATCGCTTAAAAGAAACTCCTGATGAGCTAGCTGTCGTTACCAGAAAAGCTATTATCACCTCGGCACTAGAAAGTGCGCAACAGGCTGAAGCACTTGGATTAAGTGCAGATAAAATCATCTTGTCTTGTAAAATGAGCAATGTCCAAGATCTTATTAGCGTCTACCAAACACTGTCAGAAGAATGTTCTTATGCCTTACACCTCGGATTAACTGAGGCTGGAATGGGAACCAAAGGCGTAGTTTCATCGGCGGCCGCATTATCTGTTTTAATGCAACAAGGTATTGGTGACACCATTCGTATCTCCTTGACTCCTGAGCCTGGCGGCGCACGAACACAAGAAGTCTATGTTGGGCAAGAGATATTACAAACGATGGGATTCCGTTCATTTACCCCAATGGTTATTTCCTGCCCAGGATGTGGACGCACAACCAGCGACTACTTCCAGAAACTAGCACAGGACATACAAGGCCACTTGCGTAATAACATGCCGATTTGGAGAAAAGAATTCCAAGGCGTGGAAGATATGACCGTTGCTGTCATGGGCTGTGTTGTGAATGGTCCGGGTGAAAGTAAAAGTGCCAACATTGGCATTAGCCTACCCGGTACCGGCGAGACACCCGTTGCCCCCGTTTATGAAGACGGTATCAAAACAGTGACATTAAAAGGCGATAAAATTGCCGAAGAATTTCAGGAAATTGTAGAGAACTATATTCAAAGCCACTACGCTTCTTAACTCGCTTTTAGAGCGGTTAATTTATAGAATTAACCGCTATCCCAATGTTCTAAGCCCTCTAATTCGAAAGATGAAAACCCGGCCTTATAGCGGAGTTCTTTATTTAACACGCCACCCTTCGGTGCTCCTTTAAAACGCTGTCTGATAAACTGCAAATAGCTTTCTTCAGCATTAAGCCCGCGCTCACTACAAACATACTTGAACCAATCACTTCCTAATTTAACATGCCTCACTTCATCGTCGAGAATGCGTTGTAAAATCGCAGCACTTTTAGGATCACCTAAATGATTAAACTTATCGATCATCGGTGGTGTTACATCTAACCCTCTTGCCTCCAAATATCGCGGCACAAATACCAGCCGCATTAATAAATCATCCGCTGTCTCCTCAGCTACTGTCCACAAGCCATTGTGTGCGGGATAATCACCATAGTTAACACCCATCGCCAATAAATGCTCTCGGATCATTGAAAAATGCTCTGCCTCTTCAACAGCTACACTTAACCAGTCATGATAAAACTCAAGTGGCAATCCCCGAAACCGATACAATAAATCCCAAGCAAGATAAATAGCAATAAACTCTATATGCGCAATGGCATGAAAGAAGGCCTGGACACCCAACACCGTATTCAATGATCGCTTGGGCATTTCTTTAGGCGGTAATAATAACGGTCGTTCTGGAAATTGTACATCCTTAACAGAACGAGGAGAGCCATGGTTTTCAAAATTTAGCCCATCGCTCTTAAAAAGAATACCCGCTTGTTTAGTACACGCTAAAATAGTCTCAACGTCGCCACTGTATAAACAATTCTCTGCCGCAACAAAAATTTTTTCTGAATCTGCCATCATTATGAAAAAACTACTTAACACCGTAAAACATTTGATTCTGGCACCGGCACCACGACTACACCAGCTTTTTTTATTTTTATATTGCGCCTTAGTTTTCTGGGTATCTCATCAACCCAGCGTTCCCATGCCGCACTTATTCCCCCATTTCGATAAAATAATTCACGCAGCAACTTATTTTGGCATGGCCTGCCTCGCTTGGACTTGTTTTTCCCATTACCCCAAAAAAACTTATTATCAAACAATTTTATTTTGCATGCTCTTTGGCGCCACCGACGAATGGCACCAATCTTTTATAGTCGGTCGACTTGCTGACCCCTATGACTGGGCTGCTGACATCTTCGGCGCGACTAGCGCGGCGCTCTTTTTAACACTACTAAAAAAATACTAACAAACCCTATCAACATGATGTAACGTCACAAGATAATCTATCTTTAAAGAACTGCTTCACCGGTAAAACCGGTCTCATTTAAGATATAATTGAGTTTCTTTAAAGCATCTTTCTGGATTTGTCGTATACGCTCACGTGTTACGCCATATTTATGTGATAATTCCTCCAGTGTTTTTGGGGTATGCCCACAAACGCCATAGCGCTCACAAATAATGTCTTGTTGCCGATCACTTAACTGAACCAACCAATTCGGTAACATACCCTTAATAGAAGAATGATCCAATAACTCTGATATAGATAAACTTGAATTGTCTGGGATCATTTCCAAGACTGATGTTTCATAATCTTTCCCTATGGAAGCATTGACTGATGTGACCCGCTCATTTAACGCCATCGTTTTAAGAACTTTATTGATCGGTTTTTTTGTTAACAATGCAATCTCTTGTGCTTTAGGTTTTCGTTCAGAACCAACCTCTAACTTCCTTGCTGCTTTCAAGCAGGCATAAAGTTCTTTTTCAACATGCACGGGCAAACGAATGGTTCGTACCTGATTCATCAAGGCTTTTTCTATGCCCTCTTGAATCCACCAAACACCATAAGTTGAAAACCGAAAACCACGATACGGATCAAACTTATCTACAGCACGGATCAAGCCCACGTTACCTTCTTCAATAAGATCTAAAAAAGATAACCCACGATTCAAATACCGCTTAGCCATTTTCACAACTAAGCGTAAATTACTTTCAATCATAATTTTTCGTGCGTCCTTATCTCCGAGCAGAACCTGCTTTGCATAATATTGCTCTTCTTCAACGCTTAGCAGTTGATATTGCTTTAAATCCTTAAAATATGCCGTTGCAGGATCACCGCCCTCTATACCTTTCCTACCAACGGCTTGTTCTGTAACCTTTTTAGATTGACCCAACACACACTCATTAAAACTTGACTCACTCGATACATTTAATTCTAAACTCATCATTCTCTCCTTAACACGTCAGAAAACAGGAGAGCAAAAAAAATGCCAAAACAATAAAAGTAGAATTACTTACGCTGTAGGGGGGTATGAAATAAAAAAATAATTGCAAATCAACACTTTTTTGCAATTTGCAACGCTTTGTCCTGCTAATTTTAAAAAAAGTTATCTGCGCCGTATAAAGAAATAGAGATAAATAAAAAGTAATGGGCCATCATTCAACAATAAGACCCCTAGTGACCCAGAAAAAACAACGGCCTCCTTAGCAATTGTTAAGGAGAGTACGTCAACGCAGTAAGCAAAAAAATTTAATGCCTCAGGTCACAAACGCTGTCAGCGATGGAGAGCGAACGCGAGAGTTGGTAGCCTCGTTGGCGTAGGTGATTATGGATAACCGTCGTGGGAAGCGCCAGAGGGGATCTGGAATTACATCCGCAACGCTTTCAAGTCATTTGTGGCAGTGTTACGGAGTCTGCCTTGTGTTTACCATGATGTGGCGCAGTGACACGAACGCGGGACGAACCGGAGCGCCGTAGGCATTAATTGCCAGATCATTTTTGCTGCTTGCTTGGGCTCGGATGCCCAAAACAAGCTTTCGCAAAAATAGTGGCGCGCCTGTTCGATCGATTGCTTAATCATTATTTCTTAGGTAAATAATGAGCCGGATTAACGGACTTACCGTCCTTCCTGATTTCAAAATGGAGACCCAAACGATTGTCATTGTTACGGCCAACCTCGGCTATCTTCTGACCTTGCCTGATGGTTTGTCCTTCCTGAACAAACAGCCGGCTATTATTAGCATAAGCACTTAAAAAGTGTTCATTATGTTTGATAATAATAAGATTACCATAACCTTTTAAACCATCACCGCTATAAACTACACGCCCATCGGACACCGCAACAACCTCCTGACCCGACTTGCCGGCAATATCAATACCTTTCAACCCCGTTTTCTTAAACGACTGTAATAATCGCCCCTCTAAAGGCCACTGCCAACTCATTCGCCCTTTAAAACCTGTCACTACCTTACTTTTTCGCTGCACGACCCGTGACTTATTTTCTTTACGCCCCTTGTTCTTTTTGGAAAAAAGTTTTTTCGTTGAGCCTACCGACTTAAAAAGCTTTAGTCGTTGACCAACCAAAAGTTTATAGGGCGGTGAAAGATTATTCCAACGCGCCAATTGATGAAAACTATGACCCGAACGAAACCCCACAGAAAACAGTGTATCCCCCGGCTGAACCCTATAAAAACGAACCTGTTCCCCTAAACTGATGCCATATGAACGAACAGGCGCAAAATTATCCTTTTGGGAACAACCTGAAAGCACGAACACGGTTAAAACAATGCACAGTCCTTTCTTATTTTTTAACGTTTCTATGATATTCATTATCATTTATCTAAAAGAACTGACTTAGCCCTATTCAATTGCGCTGCTAAAAAATTAGATCCTCCCTTATCCGGATGAACCTTAATCATTAATCGTTTATGTGCCTGAACAATTTCCTTCTCTGTACACCCTAGTTTTAACCCCAAAACTTGATAAGCCTGCTCAACCGTCATCCTGTTGGAATTATTTCTCCGAGCTTTTGGGTCTGCGCCCCCCTTCCTTGATGAGACAAACATAAACCAAACTCTTTGCAATATCGGGGCATAGCGCAATAAAGCAGGTATCAATCGGCCCAGAAATGCAAGAAAAATACCCAACAACCCTATAAGCCAATTCAATTTCCCCAATGCGACTAAAACTACAAAGGCGCTTATCAGTACGACCCATCCCAGTTTTCTAAATAGATTTGCCAGCTCTTCTGATGGTTGACGCTGAATCCAACGAAGAACAAAAACCAGCAAAAGAATCAATAATAAAACAAAAAAAAGCCGTATCAAACTAATGCCACCTCATTAAACAAAATATCAAAAATTTTAAAATAACCGATTAAGTTTAAACTAAAATTCATTTTCTCATCATTCGCACTTACAAATAATGTTTTACTTTGTTTATTAATTCAATTTTCTATTTGGCTATAATAGTGATTGATTTTATATACTAAATTAAGATTTAGAACATCTTTTATTTTTATTCCCAAAAAAAACCTCTATGGAAAACACACACACACCCTTAGTAGGCTTTGCCGCTTACAGTGGCTCTGGAAAAACAACATTATTAACACAACTAATCCCCCTTTTAAAAACAAAAGATCTCCGTATTGCCGTTATAAAACACAGCCATCATCTTTTTGACATTGATAAACCGGGAAAAGATAGTTATAGACTTCGCTCGGCAGGTGCTGATACCGTCCTGTTAGCTTCAAAACAACGCCGCGCAATCATGACCGAATTGGCGATTGAAAAAGAACCGCGGTTAGCCGAACAACTTGAACATTTAAATTTAAGCAACATTGATTTGATTTTAGTCGAAGGCTTCAAATCAGAATATTTCCCAAAAATAGAAGTCCATCGACCAGATCATGGAAAACCGCTATTGTATCCAAATGACCCCTCTATCCTAGCTGTCGCCAGCGATAAAAAACTCACTCTCCCTGAACATATACAACTCCTTGACTTAAATAACCCCCCGATAATCGTCGACTTTATTTTAGAATCCATTTTAAACATATCCCCATGACTAATCTCTGTAATAGCAAAACACAAAACCTTCTTCCTATTGAACAAGCCAATGCTAAGATTCGCAATCAACTGCAAGCCATTACCGGTAATGAAAAATTATCACTGAACACTGCCTTAGGCCGGACACTCCAAAAGTCTGTTTTGGCACGGTATAACTACCCTTTTAACGACGTTTCCTCAATGGATGGCTATGCTCTAAATACCCAAGGCATTAATCCTATCCAGCCTTTTCAATTAACCTGTTGCGGTACCTCATGGGCCGGAAAGCCTTACCCAAAAACACTGTCACCGAACCAATGTATCCGTATTTTCACCGGAGCTGTTTTACCCCAGGGCGCAGATTCAATCATTATTCAAGAACTCGTTTCCGTACAAGAGACCACGATAACTTTCCCAGCAAACCCAACGTTATATGACAATATTCGATTCTCAGGTGAAGACTATAAAAAAGGCGACTTATTATTACCCGTACACAAAAAATTAACCGCTGTTGACCTGAGTTTTCTAGCTTCAGCAGGTATCTATGAAGTCTCCGTATACCGTCAGGTTAATATTGCTTTCTTCTCAACAGGCGATGAACTAACAACTGTCGGCCAACCGCTTGGCAGCGGAAAAGTTTTCGATAGCAACCGTCATGCCTTAAATGGACTTTTAGATGATCCCTGCTACAACTGTACTGATCTGGGTCGATACGCTGACCATTACGAATTATTAAAAAAAACATTACAAGACGCTGCTAATCAATACGATGTTTTGATTACAACCGGAGGCGCCTCTGTCGGTGATGCTGATTTTATCAAAGACATTATGAATGAAATTGGTCAAATAGATTTCTGGAAAATCGCTATGAAACCCGGAAAACCGCTTGCCTTTGGTCATATCAATTCTACCTTATTCTTTGGCTTGCCCGGAAATCCTGTTTCAGTAATTGCAACTTTCCAACAAATAGTCGAACCCGCATTAAAACAACTCGCCGGCCTATCACCCACGAAACGTCTGCAGTTAAAAGCGCAGTGCTTAACTGCCCTAAAAAAAACGCCCGGTCGCAAAGACTTTCAGCGCGGCATTCTTAAACAAAACGATAATGGCGATCTCACTGTCATTTCATCCGGACAACAAGGCTCTCATATCTTAAGCAGTATCAGTGCAGCCAATTGTTATATTATTTTAGAGGCGCAGTGCCATTCATTACCCGCCGGGCAATGGGTCACCGTCGAACCCTTTTCCTGCTTTATCGCGGAATAAACTAATAGCGGGGAACCGCTTTATCACATTCACATGACCATGCATCAATACCCCCAGACAAATTAAAAATACTTGAAAAACCACACTGCACCAAATATTCAGCGACCTGCTGACTGCGCATACCATGGTGACACATAACAATAATACTCTGTTCTTTATCAAGCTCTGGGTAACGCTCTGGTACTTGATGCATCGGGATGTGAAGACTCCCTTCAATCCTTGCCATTTCAAACTCACTTAACTCCCTGACATCCAAAAGCACATAACCACTGAATTGATCTGTCTGTCTTGTTTCTTTTAACTGTTTTACTGAAAAAGGATGTACAGTCATAGTTTCAACTCACTTGTTTTTCAAAAACCTTTCGATTCGAAATATCGCCTCTTTTAAATGCTCCAAATCACAGGTGTACGAGAAACGCACAAAAGAGTTGGCATCACTGTCACCAAAATCACAACCCGGCGTAATTGCTACACCTTCTACTTCCAGTAACTCATGAGAAAACTGAAAACTATTATCCGTTAACGCACTGCAATCAGCATAAATATAAAAAGCCCCTTGAGGCCGACACATAATAGCAAAACCTAGACGTATAAGTTGTTCATACAAAAAATCTCCACGCCGCTGAAACTCAAAACGTCTCACTTCTAAGATCGTCATGGTCTGATTATCTAAGGCCGCTAATGCGGCATATTGTGAATGTGAAGCCGCCGCTATAAATAAATTTTGAGCCAATTTCTCTGCTGCACCATAAAAACACGCCGGCACAATTAACCATCCAACACGCCAACCAGTCATACCAAAATATTTAGAAAAACTATTAATCACAAAAACATCATCACTGTAAGCCAATGCTGTTTGCGCTTCTCCTTGATAAACCAGCCCGTGATAAATTTCATCAGAATAAAAACACCCCTTTTTTTTCTCCGTTATATCAATACATTCATTTAATGCCTGTTTTGAGATTAACGTTCCCGTTGGATTACTGGGTGACGCGACTAAAACACCTCGCGTGCTTTGCTGCCAGTTCTGACCAATTAATTGAGCTGTTAATTGAAAATTTGTTTCTCCTACCACTGGAACCAACTGAGCCTGAGCGCCCAAAAAAGCCATAAAATTACGATTACAAGGATAACCGGGGTCAGCCATTAACAAACTTTGTCCAGAATTCAAACTCACACCCAAAGCCAGTAACAATGCGCCTGAAGCTCCAGGTGTGACTAAAACTCGCTCCGCCGTCACAGTAACGCCATAACGCTGCTGATAAAAATAAGCAATACGTTCTCGTAACTCAGGCAACCCTGCAGCTGGTGTATATTTAACTTCACCTTGCCTTATTGCCTTCATTCCCGCGGTAACAATGGGTTCCGGCGTAGGAAAATCCGGCTCCCCAACCTCCATATGAATAATATTTCGTCCTTGTTTTTCAAGTTGCTTAGCACGTTCTAACAATGCCATCACATGAAACGGGGTAATACTTTTCATTCTATCAGAAACCAATACTGTCAAAGCACCTCCTAGCTAAAAACAACTAATTCCCTTATAAAACTACTGTATTTCTTGCTAAGATGGTATCTTTCTGGTAAAAAAGGCGCGATTTTATTTTTTTGTGCATGTGGAGCTAACTGACAATGGATACCTACAATCAACCATTAATAAAAGTAGAACCCTACCAAGGAACTGCTAATGAGGAATATATGTGTGCAACACAACAAGCACATTTCCATCAACTACTTACAAACTGGAAAAATGAACTCATGTCCGAAGTCGATCGAACAGTTCATCACATGCAGGATGATGCCGCTAATTTTCCAGACCCCAACGATCGCGCCACACAAGAAACAGAATTCAGTCTGGAACTAAGAACTCGCGACAGAGAACGTAAACTGATTAAAAAAATAGAAGAGGCGATAAGTTCCCTTGAAAATAATGATTATGGCTTTTGCGACTCTTGTGGTATTGATATTGGAATTCGCCGTTTAGAAGCACGGCCAACGGCTACACTCTGCATCGACTGCAAAACATTAGAAGAAATACGCGAAAAACAAATGGGGTAACCCGCAGTCACTCTGCCCACAAAAGACGCTTATATTGGGAGGTTCGCCCCCTCCCCGACCGGTCCCTTACATCTCGGCTCACTTTTCACGGCCTTAGCGAGCTTTCTTCAGGCGCGTAAAAGCCATGGCCATTGGTTATTACGCATAGATGATTTAGATACACCCAGACTGGCTCCCGGTGCTATTGAAAACATTTTAACGACCCTTGATGCCTACGGCTTACATTGGGACGGTGAAATCGCCTATGAGTCCCAATGGCTTGAACACTATCAGAATGCTATCGATCAACTCACCAAAAACGACCTCATCTACCCCTGTATCTGTTCCCGAAAACAACTGACCCGATACCGCTTAAAAAACCCCGAAATTATAACTTATCCAGGATTTTGTCGTACGCGCCAACACTCACCTACAAACCCACATTCGCTTCGCATCAAAACACCCGGTCAAATCATTTCTATCTTTGATTTTTTACACGGTCAACACCAACAAAAAATCCATCAAGAGATCGGTGATTTTATAATTAAACGCCGCGACCATATTTTTAGCTACCAATTATCTGTCGTTGTCTCAGATCATCTTCAAAAAATTACCGAAATTGTCCGCGGCATTGATTTGTTAGACTCAACGCCCAGACAAGTTTTCTTACAACAACAATTAGGATTTGCTACACCACACTACCAACATGTGCCCATTATCGTTGATGCTCTTGGCACTAAACTCAGTAAACAAGCCTTTGCCAGCCCCGTTCACACCAAAAACAGCAGTCAAACACTTTATTATTTATTAACCCAACTACAACAAAACCCTCCCCACGAATTAATATCAGCACCCATCAACGAACTGCTTGACTGGGCAATCACTTCTTGGGATATTAGTCGTCTAAAAAAAATATCAGTCATAAACCTTTAAACAACTTAATTCTTAAATCATTTAAGAGAAGTCAAGCCATGTCCTGCGATAAAATTTACCCAATAAATTCAGACATTGCATCCCAAGCACATATTTCTGAAGCAGAATACGACACCCTTTACCAACAATCCATTACTCGCCCTGAACAATTTTGGGCTGATCAAGCTGAGCTATTTCTCGACTGGAGCCAGCCTTGGCATACCGTTCTAGATTATGACTATCCTCAAGGGTATATACGCTGGTTTGAGGGGGGACAATTAAATGTCAGCTATAACTGCTTAGACCGGCATTTAGCAACTCGAGGTGACCAAACAGCCCTTATTTGGGAAGGTGATAACCCTGCAATAGACCGGAAACTCAGTTATAAAGAGCTCCACCATCAAGTTTGTAAATCAGCCAATGTCTTAAAATCCTTAGGCATCAAAAAAGGGGATCGGATTTGTATTTACCTCCCGATGATTATTGAATCAGCCGCTGTTATTCTTGCATGCACCCGCATTGGCGCTGTCCACTCTATTGTTTTTGGCGGATTTTCAGCAGAAGCCTTGCGTGAAAGAATTAATGACTCTGACTGTAAATTACTGATTTGTTCCGATGAAAGTAACCGCGGCGGTAAAACTCACCCCATCAAAGCCAATGCCGACAAAGCGGTAATAAATTGCCCCAGCATAGAACACGTTTTAGTGATTCAAAACACGGGAGGACCTATCGACTGGTCTCCTAATCTGGATATCTGGTATCACGAAGCAATGGCGACTGCTTCAGAGATTTGCCCACCGGAACCCATGGACGCTGAAGATCCATTATTTATCCTCTATACTTCAGGTTCCACAGGAAAACCTAAAGGTTTAGTCCATTCGACCGGTGGCTATCTGCTGTTTTGCGCTATTACGCACAAATATGTTTTTGATTATCAAGACGGTGAAATTTATTGGTGTACCGCCGATATTGGTTGGGTTACCGGACACTCTTATATTATTTACGGTCCCCTTTGTAACGGTGCAACATCATTAATGTTTGAAGGCATTCCCACCTACCCTGAAGCAGATCGATTTTGGCAAATTATAGATAAACATCAGGTCAATATTTTTTATACAGCGCCAACTGCAATCAGGGCATTAATGGCCCAAGGTAACAACTATGTTACCCAAACTAAACGCAACAGTCTTCGCATATTAGGTACTGTTGGCGAACCTATTAACCCAGAAGCCTGGGAATGGTACTACCACATTGTCGGCAACAGCCAATGTCCAATTGTTGATACCTGGTGGCAAACTGAAACAGGCGGGCATTTAATCACCCCCCTCCCCGGTGCCACTGCATTAAAACCGGGCTCTGCAACACGTCCTTTTTTTGGTGTTAAACCTGCTATTTTAGATAATGACGGTCATGAACTAGATGGTGAGGCACAAGGTGTCTTGGTCATAACCCACCCGTGGCCAGGGCAAGCACGAACAGTCTACGGGGATCATGACCGCTTTATAGAAACTTATTTTAAGACTTTTCCTGGCTATTACTTTACCGGTGATGGTGCCCGTCGTGATAATGACGGTTATTACTGGATAACGGGACGCGTTGATGACGTTATTAATGTCTCTGGACATCGTATGGGGACGGCTGAAGTCGAAAGCGCCCTAGTACTCCATCCGCAGGTTGCCGAAGCTGCGGTCGTGGGGTTCCCGCATGACATCAAAGGACAAGGTATTTATGCCTATGTGACCGTTAATGTCAATATCACTCCCGACTCAAAACTTCATCAACAACTTTTAGCTCTGGTTACACAGGAAATTGGTGCCATTGCCAAACCTGATCTTATCCAATGGACTCCAGGATTACCTAAAACACGTTCAGGAAAAATTATGCGCCGTATTCTTAGAAAGATCGCAGCTAATGAAATAACAAACCTGGGTGATACCTCAACACTTGCCGACCCTTCCGTTGTCGACCATATCATCAGTCACCGACTGAATCAGTAAATACTGTAGGCATCAGATGAATCGCTTGCTCAGGAATAGAAATATTAATTGATTCTCCAATCTTCAAGTAATTACGTTCAACAACATGAGGTGGAAGATCCATATATAGCAACACCTGATTACTGCAACTTAACGATACGATTAAATTAAAAACACCACCTACTAACATCAGCTCTTCAATAGTAACGGTCAATGGGTTTTCTTTCCCCCCCAGAAGGTCGTATTCGGCTGTGTAATAAAATATCTGCCGACCTAAGGCACCAACTCACCGATGCACCATTATCAAACTGCTTATCCGGTAACGTTAGCGTTTCTGTCTCCCATTGCAAAAAACTCATACCGCCGTGTTTTATAACCGTACCGTTAAATAAATTTTTCACATCAACCAATCGAGCGACTGTTGCATTTGCCGGCTTCTTAAGAAGCATTTGAGGCTCCCCTGTCTGTAATGCAACGCCTTTATGCAAAACGACCATCTTGTTTGCCAACAAACACGCCTCATCCAAATCATGGGTGACTAAAATAATCGGCACCGCCAATTGCCGCGTTAATTGCAACATTTCCAACCGTAATTTCCGTCGTGTCACCTGATCAACCGATGAGAATGGCTCATCTAATAATAAAATTTTAGGTTCTATTGCTAACGCTCTGACCAATGCAACCCGTTGTTTCTGCCCACCTGAAAGCGTTTCAGGTTTACGATTCCCCAATCCCGTTAGGTGTACTCGGGCCAATAACTGATGCGCTCCAACTTTATTACGGACTGGCATTGCCAATTGAATGTTATCCAGAACAGTCAGATGGGGAAATAAAGCAAAATCCTGAAAAACAAAACCAACCTGTCGCTGTTGTGGCATTAAATAAAACCTTTTTTCGGCATCAAACCAGGTTTCTCCGGCAAAAGAAATAAATCCATTTTGCGGTTTATGTAATCCGGCAATACATCTTAACACTGTTGTTTTGCCACTCCCCGAGGGTCCAACAATCGCTAAGACATCACCCGCCTTGCAAGAAAACTCAACATCAATATTAATGGGCTCGCACTGCCGAATAGCAACCACTAACGCCATTATCAGACCACCTTTCTTTGAAAAAGAAATTCAACACACCACATTATTTCAATCCCTGAAAATGTTTATCACCCAATAAATTGATCAAAATAAGTAATACTAATGAAAATAACAACATAAACAACGCCATACTATCGGCAGCACCTTCTTCAAAAGTCTGAACTTTATCAAATAACGCTATTGAGATGGTTCTTGTTTCTCCGGGTATATTCCCACCCACCATTAACACAACACCAAATTCACCCATCGTATGAGCAAAACTCAACATACAACCCGTTAGCACTCCTTTCATTGCCAAAGGTAATTCAATTCGCCAAAAGGTTTGCCAATGACTAAGTCAGCAACACCAAGCAGCTTCTCGAATCGACTGAGGAATTGACTCAAATGAACGTAACATAGGTTGAACCGCAAATGGCAAACTATAAATCACCGATGCTAAAACCAAGCCCGTAAATGAAAAAACTAAGGATTCATGGAACCACGACTCAAACCAATCTCCCAGCATAGACTCTCGACCAAGAAAACGAAGAAAAAAGTAACCTCAAACCGTGGGTGGTAACACTAAGGGTAAAGTAATTAATGCTTCAATAACCCCTTTACCCACAAAACGCTTCCACGCCAAAGAACGAGCAATCAACAAGCCCAAAACAAGTAAAATCGTAACGGAAATCAATGATAATGATAACGATAAAAAGAAAGCAGACCATTCCATAAGCACTCAGGGTAAAGAATAACCATTAGTAAGAAGCAGCTTCTTAACTTGTGTTGTTTGCATAAAGTCAAAAAAAGATCGCACCGGTTGACTGTCTTTATTTAAAATCACCATTGCCTGTGCAACCTGCGTATAAAGTTTACCTGAAACCTCAATTACGCGACCACGGTCCCGTAATTTTGAAAACTGTGCCAATGAACAAGGCAACAATGCGGCATCGACCGAATTTGTCGCTGCAAAAAAAGCGGCTTGAGCCGCAGTGTCTCCGAAGACTAGAGCACCTTTAAAGTAATCCCACAAATGACTGGCTTTTAATGCCTGACGCGCCAGCTTGCCATAAGGGGCTATCTCTGGATTAGCGATAGCAATTTTAAATAACGACCTCTGCGCTAACCCTTCTCTCAGTCTAGAAAGATCGGCAGCTAATACTAAACCCGAAGACTTCGGGAGAAAAAGACATAATTTACCTAAGGCATAAACCGTACCGTTTAAAGCCGAAGCACCGGGTTTTCTAATCTTCCCAATGGATGCCTCATCAGCACTCAAAAACAAATCATACGGCGCACCCCGACGCAGTTGATGCGCTATATTGCGGGAAGACCCTAAAGATAAATTAACAATATGACCTGTCTCATTTTCAAATAAGGTAATTACCTTTGGCAAAACAACACTTAAATTCGAAGCAGCTGCAAGACTAATCTCACTGCTACTAACGGTACTAATGGCCAGAAAAAAAAGAACCAACATCGCATTTAATTGCCTCATAAAAACAACCCATGAACAGATTCTATAAACACCTTTTTAGTCGCTAAGACAAGACCACCCTCTAGATAAAAATTTATTTTACTTAAGAAAATCTTCTACGCAACGGATAAAATTTGAAGAACCTATAACAATGACTAAAATGAAAGACAATCTAGCTAGCATTTATGCGAGGAAGTTTATAGAATAAACGGTTATGTAAAAAAGTAACCGGCTCTGCCTTATCTCTACACGGACTATTTAATGACTGATTATAAATTAACACATCTTAAGCAACTTGAAGCTGAAAGCATTCACATCATCAGAGAAGTTGCTGCTGAATTTGACAAACCGGTTATGTTGTATTCAATTGGTAAAGATTCAGCTGTCATGTTACATCTGGCAATGAAAGCCTTTTACCCAGCAAAACCACCTTTTCCACTGATGCATGTAGACACCAAGTGGAAATTCAAGGAAATGATACAATTCCGTGATCAACTAGTCAAAGAACTTGGCCTTGACCTGCTTATATACAGCAACCAAGACGGCATCGATCAAGGCATTGGCCCGTTTACCCACGGTAGCAAAAAACACACTGATGTCATGAAAACCGATGCTTTAAAACAAGCCTTAAATCATTACCGGTTTGATGCGGCTTTTGGCGGTGCTCGCCGCGATGAAGAAAAATCAAGAGCTAAAGAACGCGTTTATTCCTTCCGTGATAAGAATCACCGCTGGGATCCAAAGAATCAACGCCCAGAGTTATGGAACATTTATAATGGAAAAATTGACAAAAATGAAAGCATTCGGGTCTTCCCATTATCAAACTGGACTGAATTAGACATCTGGCAATATATTCACTTAGAAAAAATCCCAATAGTACCGCTTTATTTTGCCAAAGAACGTCCTGTGGTCAACATCGATGGAACACTGATTATGGTTGATGATGACCGTATGCCTATTGGCCCCGAAGATAAAGTCGAAATGAAGACGGTCCGTTTCAGAACATTAGGCTGCTACCCCTTAACCGGTGCTGTTGAATCGAAGGCAACGACACTCCCTGAAATTATTCAGGAAATGTTATTAACAACCTCTTCAGAAAGACAAGGTCGCCTAATTGATTCTGATCAGGCAGGCTCCATGGAACAGAAAAAAAGAGAAGGCTACTTTTAATTCCATATTTAACTGAATTAACCAACCCTATTCAAATGCGCCCATTACACTCATCTAGAAGCCTAACTTATTTAAAAAACCCATGTCACATCAATCAGAATTAATTAGTACCGATATTAACGCCTACCTCGCTCAACATGAACGTAAAGAATTATTACGTTTATTGACCTGTGGTAGTGTTGATGATGGTAAGAGCACGCTCATTGGCCGCCTACTTTATGATTCCAAAATGATTTACGAAGATCAATTGGCTGCAATCACCGCTGACAGTCAAAAATCAGGGACCACCGGAGATCAACCTGACTTAGCCTTATTAGTAGACGGCTTACAATCAGAACGCGAACAAGGCATTACCATTGATGTCGCCTATCGCTACTTTTCCACGTCAAAGCGTAAATTCATTATTGCCGATACACCAGGACACGAACAATACACCCGCAATATGGCAACGGGTGCTTCAACTTGTGATTTAGCAATCATTCTGATTGATGCTCGCTATGGCGTTAAAACCCAAACCAAGCGCCATAGTTACATCGCCTCATTATTGGGTATAAAACATATTATTGTGGCCATTAATAAAATGGACTTAATGAATTACGATGAAGCTGTGTTTAATGCCATTAAATCAGACTTTTTATCATTCTCTGAGCAACTCCGATTAACTGACATTATCTTTATGCCTATGTCTGCCTTAAAGGGCGATAATGTTGTTCATCAGAGCACAGAAATGCCCTGGTTCTCAGGCCAGCCATTAATGGCAACCATAGAAAATGTCGAAATTGCTAATGACCGTAATTATACAGATACACGCTTTCCCATCCAGTACGTCAACAGGCCTAACCTTGATTTCCGCGGCTTTTGCGGCACGATCGCGTCTGGTGTTTTTAACAAAGGTGATCAAATAACCGCACTCCCTTCTGGAAAGACTAGCACAATTAAATCGATAGTCACCTATGACGGTGACCTAGAAAAAGCATTCCCTCCGATGGCAGTTACCATGACCTTAACGGATGAAATCGACATCAGCCGTGGTGACATGATTGTATTGTCTGATCAAACCCCGTCAATCAGCGACCATTTTAAAGCTGAAATTGTCTGGATGACCGAAACAGCCATGGTCCCGGGAAAACAATATCTTTTCAAATGTGCATCGCGCAGTGTTTCTGGCTCCATTTCATCAATACACTACCGTACCGATGTCAACACACTGGCAAAAATAGAAACCAACCAATTAAATTTAAATGAAATTGGCACTTGTAGTTTAGCCGTCAATGCTCCGATCGTTTTTGACACTTATAAAACGAATCAAAGCACCGGTGCTTTTATCATTATTGATCGACTAAGCAACGTTACCGTTGGTGCGGGTATGATCACGGAAAGTATTGACAGTAGCGATCAACTCCAACCGGTTAGTATGGAAGAAAAAGCGGCTCGCTTTTCTCAACAAGCTATGACCATAAACATAACCGGTAACAATCATTCAAATCTAGCCTATCAATTAGAAAGAAGACTTTTTGATACCGGTCATGCCGCAACCGTACTTGAAGGTGACAGCGCCCAAAACGCAGCTTATGCACAGTTAATTAACCAATCAGGGCTTATCTGTATCTGTGCTAGCCAAGAACCTGTTCAACACAGCCAACTTGAAATATCAGCAACAACAGAAACCGTCAAAACCGCGTTTAATCGGTTAAAAACTGAAAATGTTATTAACTGATCATTTAATAAACCATTAAAAAACGACTATAATCCATTAAAGATCATTGAACCGGTTATTTTTTACATAGGCTCCTTACATATCCAAAGAAACTCTTGTAGGATAATACGGTCAAATTTATTAGTACCCAATAACATTATTTAAGAGGAATTGAAGCAATGAGATTAAATTCAGCCGTAACCCGTTCAGAAGAAAGCATTCTGTCAACCAATAAAATATTGCGTAATACCTATATGTTATTGTCACTGACATTGCTTTTTAGTGCCGCCACAGCAGGGGCCGCGATGGCACTTAATTTACCACACCCTGGAATGATCATAACCTTGGTCGGTTATTTTGGTTTGCTTTTTTTAACCCATAAATTTTGTAACAGCGGCCTTGGAATTCTTTTTGTTTTCGCCCTAACTGGATTCATGGGGTTAACACTCGGTCCAATCCTGAATATGTACTTAAATGCATTCAGTAATGGCCACGAATTGATTATGACCGCTTTAGGCGGAACAGGTGTTATCTTTATTGGCTTATCAGGTTATGCCCTAACCACCCGCAAAGACTTTAGCTTTATGTCTGGATTTTTAATGGTGGGTGTACTGGTTGCCTTTCTAGCTGGCATCGGAGCCATGGTATTCTCTATACCTGCACTCTCTCTCGCTGTGTCTGGCATGTTCATTTTACTCATGTCAGGGATGATTTTATTTCAAACCAGCGCCATCATTCATGGCGGTGAAACGAATTATATCCTGGCAACGGTTACCTTATATGTATCTATTTTTAACTTATTCATGAGTTTATTACAATTATTAGCCGTATTCAGCGGTGAACGATAGTCAAGCTTAACAGCCGACTCATCCCCACAAAAACCCGGTCATTAGCCGGGTTTTTTTATGGCCTTACCATTTACTACCTAACACATCGTTTAATCCAGAAAACACCACTTTTTAAAACAAGCTGCTTGTCCTTGATAAGCGCCTAGATCATCAAAAAGATTCCAGACAACAGCCTTGTCTATATGAAAACGACGACCTGTTTTAGACACTCGTATACCGTGATAATCAGCAATAAATCCGTATTTTTTTACGCGCTCTAATAGGATTGATCGCTCTTCTTGAGCCATCGACTCAGCCGAAAAACGTGACGGTAAGCTAACCAGTTCAGCCCAAGTCACTTCAAATAATGAAAGCGCCATTTGATTACCGTAATTAAACACAGGGTCACTTGCAACATCATGGGAAATGACAACAAAGGGGGCCTCAAAGAACGCTTCTGCCAACGCTCTTTCATTTTGATAACCGCATAACAATCCCTCGCCTAAAACCCGCGCATAACTGTTATTCATTAACCGAACTTGCGCTACATTAAAGGTATTTTCTCTGGAGGGTTCTGCCGGTTTAACCATTACTTAACAGGGTTATTAGTAATTTCTTCGGATGATGATATCTGAATAGTATCTGCAGCAACACTGACCCAAAACTCCCCTGAAATAATAGCCAATAATTCATTACCGACCATACTAGCGCGCCAACCTTGCAATAAACAACTGTCAGAAGCATTTTGCAGCAATTCATCTAATTGTTTGCGACTGGCTAATACACTGGGGTTTATAGAATTTTCTTTCGCTCTGATACGAACGACCGCATTCAGAACATCCACAATAGCGTCATGGTGATGATTTTTCTCAGCATTAGCTACCGTTTCCACCCTCTGAACAGGCTCTTTCTGAACAGCTTGCTGTATCAACGCGCACAACTCATGCCCGTGACGTTTGACTGTACGTTCATGAAGGTTACGGACCTTAATCAACTCACCAATCTTATTCGGCTGCAATCTAGCAAGATCAATAATCAAATCATCCCTTAATAACCAATTCCTCGGTCTATTCTCTTGCTGAGCAATACGCTCACGCCACTGCGCTAAACTTTGAGCAACCGATAATTGTTTTTTAGTTAACTTCTTTAAACCTCTTATTTTCAACCAAGCTTGCTCAGGGTTGGCCTGATAAACAGTCACGTCACTCAAATGATCAAAATCATCTTTCAACCAACTCAAACGGCCTAAATCAGTTAACTTTTTAAGCATTCGTTGATAAATTTCAGCCAAATAAATAACATCATCCGCCGCATAGGCAACTTGACCTTCGGAAAGTGGTCGACTACTCCAGTCGGTACGGGTATGTTCTTTCGTTAAATTAACATTTAACCAACTTGACACTAACATTGCATATCCGGGATTATCCTGAAACCCTAACAAGGGGGCAGCAACTTGAGTGTCAAACACAGGCGCCGGCAGAGAACCTCTTAAGTGATAGAAAATTTCTAAATCCTGCCGCGCTGAATGAAAAACCTTAACTATTTCTGGGTTATAAATAATATCTAAGAGATTATCAATGGTTTCTAATGCCAACGGATCAACACACGCGACCAAAGAAGGCGTTGCGATCTGTAATAAACAAAATTTAGAATAGTAGGTCTTCTCCCGTAAGAACTCAGTATCAAGAGCCAGCCAAGGGGCACCGGCCAGATCTTGGCAGAGCAGCGCTAGTTTCTCAGGGGTATTAATATATTGTATTTCCATTTATATCCTATATTTTATGATCTATAATCCGCTCGTAGACAAGCACTCAGGGGACTCTACCGTTCTTCCTTAACAGGATTGCCTTTGACTTTATTCCAGTGTTTTTTCGAACGCCTGTTAGGTCGGCTCTTAAATGATTTGCCGGTTCCTTGGCTGGCCCCTAAACAGGTTATTTTCAATGCTCTGCGATTAAGACAAGCAGACTTCAAGTGCTGAAAAATATCATTCGGCATACCCTCCGGCAAATTAACACGAGTATGGTTAGCTAAAAGCTCAATAATCTCGATTCTATCCCTTTCAACGCCGGCCTCATCGACTAAAAATTGCTTTAGCGTATCGATCGAAACCTGTTGATTGAAACCTATTTCAAGACGATAAGGGATCATTTTATTTGTTTTTGCAGCAGCATCCGTAGTCACCTGTGTTGTGATGTCTTTTACGACACTACGACGCTGAAAATTACTCTCATTGAGTTGTGCAAATGCTGCTGCACAGTGCATAATGCTAATATCCAATTCCTTGGAAATCTCCTCAATTAACAGCACCCAATCATCCAAATTTTTCCGTTTAATAATGCGCTGCAAAGGCTTTTTTAAATGGGCTTTTAATTTAACCCTTAATTGTGGTGGTGTTTTACTGTCCATAGAAATTGTCTAAAATGCAATAACCCCGATAAATGCTCAAAGCTTCTCTAATCTAATATCTACAAAAGCTTCATCACGTAATCGGCGCAACCAAAGTTCTGTTTCTTCTTCTATCTTACGCTGGCGAATTTGTTCACGGGAACGACTTCTCTTATACTCCACGCTATTGTCACGGTCCTGCCGCTCTAGAACCTGGATCAAATGCCAGCCAAATTGCGTTTGCACCGGCGCGCTGAGCGCATTAAGTGCCAATTTATTCATTGCCTCTTCAAAGGGCGGAACCAAATAACCCGGACTCACCCACCCTAGACTCCCACCTTTCAATGCCGAGGCCTTATCATCAGAGTGAGAACGCGCCAAAACGGCAAAATCATCTCCATTTTCAACACGGTCTTTTAAGGCTAACAACCGCTTTTGCGCTTCTTGATCGTTAATGAGCTCATTCAACTTAATTAAAATATGACGCGCCTGTGTCTGGGTAATCATATGTTTGGACCGCCCCTTTAATTCCACCATCTTAATAATATGAAAACCACTGGGACTGCGAATTAATGAACTGATCTGCCCTGCCGACAAAGCTCTTGTTTGTTCAACAAAAATACTGGGAACCTGCGCCAAAGAACGCCACCCCAAATCACCACCCGATAAGGCTTGCCCGCCATCAGATTCAGTCATCGCAATTTGCTTAAAATCCTCCCCGTGCTGCAACTTTTCAAGTAACCGACTGGCTTTATCTTTAGCATTTTTTATATCCGCCGCATTCGCTTGTTCAGGCAGAGCAACAAGAATATGACGCAAATGATATTGAACATTCTCACTGCCCTCTTGCTCTTGTGTTTCCATAAAATGATCAATTTCGCGCTCACTCACTTTGACACGACTGGCAACCTCACGTCCACGTAGTTGGCTTAAGGTAATTTCTTTTTTAACATTTTCCACAAAACTCTGGTAACTGATGCGTTGACGTTCTAATTGAGCACGAAAATCATCGAGGCTCAACTGATTGCGTGCGGCAATATCCGCGACTGCACGTTGCAAAACAGTTTCTGTTATTCGAATACCTACACGTTCGGCTAACAATAATTGTAATTTCTCAAGCACCATTCGATCCAAAATTTGCTTACGCACAATAAACGCAGGTGGCATTTTGGCACTGTCTGCTTGCATATTCTGCATCACCGCATGCGTTTCACGGGCCAAATCACTTTCAAGAATAATAGCATCTTCAACCACTGCCATAATGCCATCAAGGTATTCAGTCTCGGCACGAACACTGGAAACTGCCAACATAAAAGTAACAGCGATCAAAAATCGCACAGCCTTATCCATTAAATATCCACCTCTCATTTATTATTGCGCAGGCGATTGATAGCCCGGTAATTCTTGTTCCAAGAAAGCATCGAGTTTATCACCCAAACCGGTTAAACCTTTCAGTTCTAATTGCACAAATAATCCCGTATCATATCGTTCATTATCATTATCGGTAGTTATATCCGTGTTTGCATTCCTATAACGCTTTCCTAGTACTCTAAACCGCCAACAACAGTTTTCTTTCTCGAGCCCTGCAAACATTTCAGTCGACAGATTATCTTTCAGCGAATAAACCCAGCCGCCAAAGACGCTCCAGTCATCATAGACCGGCCACAAGAAAGACAGATCACTTTGAATAATTTTCTTTTTAAGATCATTATTTTGTCGATAATTATAACCTATATTCACAATCTCCCGATCTTCCCCACGATACGCTAATGAAGCCCTACCACGGTTAATATCCTGGCTGTCCACATCCCAAAAGAGATTGGCTTTATAGGTTAACTGCGCATTCATGGCACCACTTAACTCCGCAATAACCGGTGAATAATTACTCGTGTCAACCGCACCACCTGGAAGCACAACCGACCTATCCCTAAAATAATAAATCTGCCCCACAGTCAATTTAGCCAAATCAAGTCCGCTATCCGTATTCGCAAGCCGCGTTGTGAGTCCGAGGGTAACTTGATTTGCATCCCCTAACCGGTCTACGCCATTAAAACGATTCTCTCGAAATAACTGTTCGTTATTCAAATCTGAAAGACTCGTATCGAATATTGGATTACTTTGCGTTTCTTCTGGAATATACAAATAGTATGCGCGCGGCTCTATTGCATGCAGCAGATTTAGCCCTAACACGTCCTCATATTCCTTCTCCAACACAAAACGCGTATCCATACTGACAATGGGCAGTGTGCGGCTGTATTCAGTTTTTGTATTCCCGGTGTTATCCAACCAATACTGGGTATGCTGCACCGATACTTTAGGGGTCATATTAAGACCTGCTATCTGCAAAGGCAGAGCCAAACTGGGCTTTAAATTGATACGAGTCCCAGTATCACCACTATTTTTATCAAAATAGACAAATTCATTTTCAGCCGCTAAGTCAAGAGCAAAGGACTCAGAATCCAAGGTCTTATTCACAACAAAATCAATCTTGGGTAAACGTGTATACGGTTTATCACTATGATCCAGTGTTCGGTAATGCTCCACCAGCCCTGAAAGCAGCCATTCATCGGTTTGATACTGCAACTGACTAAAACTTCGCATTTGGGTACTTTGTGTCACCGTAAAGGAATTAGCCAACTCATCATAGTAGTCATCATCTGACAAATAAATAAGGTCAACATCAAAGGCTAAACTATCCCCTTCTATTAAATCAGGCTTCCAACGGCTGTTATTTCGCCACTTAAAATTGCCGCGTTGTTTATCTTTATGTGGATTGGATGTAACCTCATCCAATGCGGTCGCCTTATTATCACTGATTAAAAGTTCACCTGAAAACTCACCTTTACTTGACGCGGTTAAGTAACGAAAATCACCGGCTAACATTAAACCGCGCTCGGTCATATAACGCGGCCTTAGCACCGCATCGTAATTAGGTGCGATATTCCAGTAATAAGGCACGGTAAAATCTAAACCATTTTTCTCGGTATTATCCCAAGCGGCATTTAAAAAACCCGAAACCCGCCGGTCATCAATTGGGAAAGCAAAATAGGGCGTATAAAAAACCGGCACCCCCTTAAATTCAAGCCAGGCATGTTTCGCTGCGCCTTTACCGGTTTGCTTATTCAATTTTACTCGTTGCGCATGCACGACCCAATCCTGATTACCCGGCTTACAGGTGGTATAAGCGACATTTTTATAGCGTGTTAAAAATTCACTTTCACGGTAAACCACATCTGCGGTTCCTCGCGTTCTTGAACCCGGTGCTATAAACAAAGCCTTTCTCAGCCGTGATTCATCGGTTGCTAACTTCATAAACGAAGTATCACTGTAAAAAGATATATCATCCGCGCGGTAATAAACATTCCCTTGGGCATCAATGGTATTAGAGACCTTGTCTAAGGAGGCTTTATCAGAGAGGGTGCGTTGGTCCGCCCGAACCATTTCAACATTACCAACAAAGGTCGTCACTTCATTATCAAAAGACTCTGCTGAATCACTTTCAATAACCATAGGTGAACTTAAACGGAACGGCTCATTGACGGCAAAATCTTGGCGATTAACCGGCAAACGCTCACAATTTTTCCACGGGTCATATTTCAAATCGCCTTGCATCATTTTAAAAATATCTTCCTGTGCGACAGCAAACGCAGGTTCCAAGACCGATGACTTAAAATCATCATCAACAATAACTCGGCCCCCGCCTTGAGGGTCACGACCCATTAAACTACAGTCCCAAGTTTCACCCTCATCCTCTGGGAGACAAGTCCAACCCGGACGCTTTGCAATCGTTCCAGGAGGTAACTTAACCGGCGTAGATTCTTGTAAAACCGTTGGCAAGCGTGTAACCGTTGCTGGAACAAGTTCGGTAATAGCCGGTGATATTTTTTTTGCTTCAGTTAAATGTTTCCCCTTAAGTTCCTGACCGGTGACACATAACCACTCTTGGCTACCTTTTTTTTGCTGGCAATTCCAACCTGCTGTAGCCTCCTGTGATAACGCTGATGCGCCATAAAACAAAAGACATAAAACAACGAATAATCGAGGAAACATAGATAGCGATAGTTTTTTATTAGCTGAACTGTACTAAATCAAATAGTATAGTATCTTACATTAATTAGCCCGCTGCTTTAATTTATTAATTCAAGCCTTTTATGCCAAACACTGACTCAAGACTTTCCGCCATTAAGCATTGGTTAACTCATACTCTGGAATGTAACTATACCGCCATTGAACCCGCCTCAAATGATGCCAGCTTCCGACGCTATTTCAGAATTGTTCACCCACAGGGAAGTCGTATCGTTATGGATGCCCCCCCGGAGAAAGAGACTCTAAAGCCTTTTATAAAAATCGGCCAACTACTCACGCGCCACGGTCTTCAAGCACCCACTATTTATTTCCAAAACACCCGCAAGGGATTCTTAATACTGGATGACTTCGGGCCCACCTGCTATCTGGACCACTTAACACCTAAAACCGTTGATACGCTTTATAAGGCTGCTATGCACGCTTTACTCAAGATGCAAGTAAACATTAACCCGACCCAAAATGCTTTGCCTGTCTATAACCAATCCTTATTACATCAAGAACTTGAATTATTCAGAGACTGGTTTTTAACTCAACTTCTCGATATCACCCTCTCGCCTGCAATACATCGAGAGTTGGATCGCGTCTGGGCATTACTGATTAAATCAGCACTCGAACAACCACAAGTCTTCGTCCATCGAGATTTTCATAGCCGCAACTTGATGATTCTCGAGGAACACTCCCCTGGCATTATTGATTTTCAAGATGCTGTGCAAGGTCCTATCACCTACGATTTAGTTTCTCTTTTACGAGATTGTTATATCGCCTGGCCTAAACAACAGGTTTTACACTGGGTCACTGCGTACCACCGTCAATTACAACATCACCCACACTGGCACTGTGAGTTGCCTCAATTTATCCGTTGGTTTGACTTAATGGGACTTCAACGCCACCTAAAAGCAATTGGTATCTTTTCACGTTTAAAACTACGTGACCACAAAGAAGATTACCTCAACGATATTCCACGTACCCTAAATTATGTCATTAACATCAGCAATGATTATCCTGAACTAGCAATATTTAGCCAACTGCTAACCAACGAAATATTACCGGCGAAAAAATTCCCGTCATGAAAGCAATGATTCTAGCGGCCGGCCGCGGCGAACGACTCCGCCCACTCACCGATAAACAGCCCAAACCCTTACTACCCATTGCAGGTAAGCCGCTCATCGAATACACGATTGAACGGCTGGTCAGCGCAGGCTTTCAAGACTTAGTCATCAATATTGCTTATCTAGGCACACAAATCAAAGATACCTTAGGCAACGGCCACCGTTTTAATGCCAAAATCAGTTACTCTGATGAGGGAAGCAATCCTCTCGAAACTGCAGGCGGTATTATCCATGCCTTACCCCTGCTCGGCAACAAACCGTTTATTGTGATCAACGGCGATATCGCTACCGACTTTAATTTTTCAACCTTAAAAGAAAAAACGATTGATTTAGCGCACCTCATTCTCGTCCCCAATCCAAAGCATCACCCCCAAGGCGATTTTGGCATTAAGGATAATCTCATTACAGAGAACAACTCGACGCGCTACACATTCAGCGGCATTGGTCTCTACCACCCCAAACTATTTAACCATCAACCACCCGGTAAATCCGCACTCAAACCGCTCCTGCAAGCCGGTATTCAAGAAAAAGGGATTTCCGGCGAACTTAACCATGACTTCTGGCTGGATATTGGCACTATTGAACGCTTAAATAATTTTGAAAAACACGTAAAAAAGAATCCCGTAATGTTCTGATGCCCACTGCTTGAGTTATTTAGTAAAGGTAATAAACTGTCGATAAGGCGAGTCCCCTTTCCAGGTAAAAGACTCTGTGTAGTAGTGCATTAAACTTAAATAGCCAATAAACACCAACGTAATCACCCGTCTAATTTCAACGCCAAAAAAGAACTCTATTAACACCTGACAAATATAATCGCCGTATTGCTGCAGGCCAAAAGCCAGCGCAAAAGACAATAACGGTAACACCAGAAAAACAGATAGTCCTATCTTTTTTGCACCCCGGTAAATAAAATTTCGAGGCTTATCGCAATGACGATTATAATCATGCGTCACATAAAAAATATACGCCGTAATATCATGCACCAGCCTGGGAACCAAAATCGCTAAAAAATAATATTGCTGAACAAACAAGTAAAAACTTGAGAAGACTAAAAAAGCATTTGCCCACAAAAAGGCTTTACCAAACCGGGTAGGCACTGATTTCTGACAAGAAAACGTCGATACCAACAACGCTATACTCAAGATAGCAACAATACTGTTAATAACAAGTACTTCAGTAGGCGACAGACTATTTTTCAAAAAGATGCCAATATAAACCAAAATACCGGCCGCAATACTTAAATACAACTGAATATTAAATTGCCGTTCTGACAATCGACAAACACCCCGGGCTAAACCATGCTGCTGTTTTAAAACATGTAGTACCGTCCAAGAAGCCACGAGAATATACAAAAAATAATACGGTAACAATTGACTACCAAAGCCAAAAAACACGGCTAAAGCCAGGGTCATACCAATCACTTTAACCTTAAAGGTTTTAAGGTATTCAACATTGCTGGTCATGACAATGGCACTGGCGATAATATGTGGTATACCAAATAAAATATTAAAAAAGACAAAATGATTAGGGCTTGTCGGCAATGCCTCTTTCAAATATCCCTCCCAGAGTTGGCTATCTGCTAACTGTAAGAGCAAACAAATTGGAATAATGGCATAGACACCCAATAACAAGCGAAATGAAATCGCTAACGGCTTTTTCTGAATATTATCTTCTGGAACTTGTTGCAGTACTTCTGTAGCCATCACCCAACCTAATTAATCTGAAATTTGTATTTTACCAAAGGGAAAAGTACACTGGAACACATGCTCCAATCAAGTGCTATTTTAATATATCAAGAATTAATGACACCTTAGCCATGGCCTTTACCTTACACCCACAATTAGTTCAAGACACAATCGCGCTGGGTCGCTTTCCACTTTGCCATTTACTCCTAATGAATGAGCGACATTACCCCTGGTTCATTCTGGTTCCAGAAGGCAATGATCTTCAAGAGATTTATCAACTCAATTCTGACGATCGACTGCAATTAAGCCATGAATCTTGTTATTTAGCAAAACACCTTCAACAACATTTTAAGGGTGATAAATTAAATATCGCTAGTATTGGCAATAAAGTACCTCAACTGCACATCCACCATGTAGTGCGTTTCGAAACGGACCGTGCATGGCCTAATCCTATTTGGGGGCAATTCAAACCTGAACCGTATAGCGAATCAGCACTCACCTCTATTCTTAATTTTACCCAAGCGTTAATCACCGTCTATAAGCCATGACCTACCAGCAACCCATGGGACCTGTCATGATTGATCTTCTGGGTCAATCCATTGTAGACGATGAAAAGGAAAAAATACGCCACCCTAACACTGGCGGCATCATTTTATTTAAACGTAACTTTCAAGATTTAAAACAAATTACCCAACTCTGCCAAGATATTCGTTCCACCCGCAAAGGTAACATTCTTATTTGTGTTGACCAAGAAGGAGGACGCGTCCAACGATTCCAAAAAGGCTTTACCCAACTGCCCCCTGCCAGTACTTTCCAGTCGTACGGGAAACAAGCCGAATCATTAGCAACAACAACCGGCTGGTTAATGGCCACTGAACTCTTACAGTGCCAAGTCGATTTCAGTTTTGCACCCGTTCTAGATGTTGACAGCGGTGTTAGCGAAATCATAGGGAACCGTTCATTCTCTCAAGACCCCATTCAAGCAAGCCGACTCGCCGCTGCATTCCGGAATGGAATGAGGCGCGCGGGTATGGCTGCTGTCGGAAAACATTTCCCGGGTCACGGCGCCATTGCCGCAGACTCCCATCTGGAATTACCCATCGATAAGCGACATTTACCAACCCTCCAGGCCCATGATCTACTCCCCTTTAAAGCACTCATTGCCGATCAAATTGAAGGTATTATGCCCGCACATATTGTCTACCCTGCAATCGATGCCCAACCCGCTGGGTTTTCATCTTTTTGGCTTAACACTATTCTTCGTGGTCAACTTAACTTTAACGGTGCCATTTTTAGTGACGATTTATCGATGGCGGGTGCTGCTTTTTCAGAAAGTCACCCAAAACGCGCACAAAAAGCCCTTGACGCTGGCTGTGACATGGTCCTTGTTTGCAACAACCCCCATGCTGCCAATGCTGTTCTCGAATCTTTACCCCTTAAAAACAACACCTTGCGGCAACACCGGCTTGAAAAAATGCGCGCAACAAGAGTAGCCACCCCTGCACCCTTGAGTCAATCTGAACATTGGCTATTTGCCCACAACCAAATCTTATCACTGTTAAATAACTAATTATGCTACCGCCAGATGCCATCAAGAATATCCAAAAAAACGCTGATTTACTTTATGATAAACAGCAAATAGAAACAGCCCTAAACAACATCGCGCATCAAATTAATAGCCAACTGAACGATAAAAACCCCCTCGTTATATGCGTCATAAATGGCGGCATTATTACTGCCGGGCATTTACTCCCCAAACTTAACTTCCTCTTAACACTTGATAGTATTCATGTCAGCCGTTATGGTCATAACACCCACGGCGGTAGTCTTCATTGGCTTGCAAAGCCTAAATCTTCTTTAGCTGGCCGCACCGTACTGTTGGTGGATGATATTTTAGATGAGGGCATCACACTGAATGAAATCGCCCATTTTTGTCGAAAACAGGGAGCTAAGGAAATTTTCAGTGCCGTTTTAGTCGATAAGCAACTGAATAAACCCAAACCTATCGCCGCTGATTTTATTGCACTCACATCGCCTAATCGCTACTTATTTGGCTATGGCATGGATTATCAAGGCTACCTACGCAATGCCCCCGGAATCTTTGCCTGTCAGAACAATTAACTCGCCTTACCTTCCACCCGTTTAAATTAAGCCACCTGATTTCGCCCCCTATAGACGCATAGCGTCTGAGACTCTGACTATTAAAACCGGCAATGAAATAAACATCATCCACAAAAAACAGCACCGACAAAACCCTATCGCCCTGGCGTGAGTCGTTAAATACTATTATTTTTGGCGCCGAGACCCGCGCAGGTAAAACTTTTGATATTCTTATCATCAGTATCCTATTCAGCGTGATTGCGGTCATGTTAGACAGCGTAGAAACCATTCAAAAGAATTATCGCACTGAACTTTTCTACGCTGAATGGGCTTTTACTTTATTATTCACCGTTGAATATTTTTTAAGAATAATTTGCGTCAAAAACCCTAGCCGCTATTGCACGAGCTTTTTCGGTCTGATCGATTTATTATCCATCTTGCCAACCTATATTTCTTTATTACTACCCGGTGCACAGTAGTACTTACTGGTCATTAGAATTCTCCGCCTTTTATGCATCTTTATAATCCTCAAACTAACCGAATACATGGGCGAAGCCAGCGTGCTGATGGATGCCTTAAATAATAGTAAACGTAAAATCTTAGTTTTCCTTTACACCGTCTTAGCCGTCGCGATCGTATTTGACGTTCTCATGTATGCTATTGAAGGCAACACGTCAGGATTCACCAGTATTCCTCGTTCCGTCTATTGGTCTATTGTGACACTCACTACCGTGGGTTATGGTGACATTGCGCCCCAATCGCCCCTCGGCCAAATAGTCGCTTCCGTTATTATGATTTTAGGTTATGGTATTATCGCTGTCCCCACTGGCATTTACAGCCTAGAGTTAGTTAAATCATACAATGCATGCACAGTACGCAACGCCTCTTGTCCTTCCTGTGGTGAAACTGGTCATGATTCTGATGCCTAATTTTGCAAATTTTGTGGAAATACACTAGAGGATAGCCTCTCATAACGCTAAAATAAAAATCAACCTATCCACTCTTAAAGAGGCACTGAATCCTTATGCGTTTTCTACATACAATGATTAGAGTCCATGACTTAGATAAATCGATGGATTTTTATTGCACCAAACTGGGTCTTCTGGAAAGCCATCGCATAGAAAGTGAGGCCGGTCGATTTACTTTAATTTATCTTTATGCACCCTACGATGAACAACAAGCAAACTCAATGCAAGCTCCCTTAATTGAACTAACTTATAACTGGGATCCCGAACACTATACCGGTGGCCGTAACTTCGGTCACTTAGCCTTTGAGGTCGATGATATTTATGCCACCTGTCAACAACTTATGGCACAAGGCATTACAATCAACCGTCCTCCTCGCGACGGTTACATGGCCTTTATTCGTTCCCCTGATGAAATTTCAATAGAGCTGTTACAAAAAAAACAACCGCTAGAACCGCAAGAACCCTGGGTCAGCATGGAAAATAGTGGATGTTGGTAAGGTGTGCATGGGCTAACAACAGCCCTTCTGAACAACATTACCATGATTATGAATGGGGCGTACCGGTTCATCATGACCAAAAACTATTTGAATTCCTCATCTTAGAAGGTGCGCAAGCCGGACTGAGTTGGTCAACGGTTCTCAACAAACGTGATGCCTTTCGCATTGCCTTTGACCAATTCTCAGTTGAAAAAGTCGCGGATTACGATGACGTTAAAGTTAATCAACTGCTCGGCAATTCGACTATTATCCGTAATCGACTAAAAATAAAGTCCGCGATCAATAACGCTCAAGCCTTTATCAACGTCCAACAAGAATTGGGTTCTTTTAACCATTACATCTGGCAATTTGTTAATCACCAGACCATTCGAAACAACTGGAAAACAGAGGCCGAATTACCTGCCCAAACCCCATTATCACAGACAATCAGCCAAGACCTGAAACGGCGTGGTTTTACCTTTGTAGGTCCAACCATTTGTTATGCCTTTATGCAAGCAACAGGAATGGTCAATGACCATACCCGTGATTGTTTTCGACATACCTCCTTACAACCAACCAATTAGCGATCGCCAAATCAAACGGCGTTAGGGGTTCTAACCTGAAAAGCAAAAAATATTGCTATAATAAGCGGTTTGATTTAGCTCTATTCAAACATGAGGACTGATTGTGGCAATAAACGGTGAAGAATTTAAACAAGCCCTGCAAAACTGGGCCAGCGGTATTACTATTGTAACCACTCAAAGTGATTCTTTTGGCCTGCAAGGCATGACTGTTTCTTCTTTTTCCAGCGTATCGATGGAACCACCTCAGGTTTTAGTCTGCATCAACCAATCGGTTAGCACCGGTGACGGCCTTAAAGAAAGCGGTGTGTTTGCCATTAATATTTTGTCATCGGAACAACAATCCACCTCCAATCTCTTTGCCGACCCGAATAAATACGAAGAGCGCTTCGTAAATACCCCACACACCCTCGGTCACAATGGCGCACCCTTGCTAACCGATAGCCTAGCTTCACTGGAATGCACCATCATTGAACAAATAGCCATTGGTACTCACTGGATAATTATTGGTGAAATTCAAAACACGCACTTGAATGATGGCAACCCACTCCTTTATTACAAGGCCGGCTATCACCTTATTCAAAATCATTCGTAACCGCCTAACCCATAAATCGTTCTAAGGCCATAGTATAACGTTCATCCAAGCAGTGTTTTAACCGCTTGCTCTGTAGTCAGAAACACTCTTTCTGGTGTTAATTGTGCTAAGAACTCAGTCCGTTCAAGGCGGTCCATCACCGGTCCCTTCACCTCTGACAAACACAGCTTAATATTGGCTAAAGATAATTCCTTATTCAAATCCACCAACACTTCCAGTGCTGTTGAATCAACATTACTCACAGAAGCAAAAATCAAAACCACAGAGCGTGCGGCTGGGTGCCGGGCAAGCTCCCCATTGACAAACTCTTCAATAAAAACAATATTATTGTAAGTTAAACTTTCATCAATACGAAGTAACAATAAGGTATCCCACGTTTGAACCGTATGACGGCGTTCATTACGAAAATGCTCAGTCCCCGGGACACGCCCAACGACCGCAATATGTGGATGACTGACTCTACGGATATGACTAACAAATGTCATGATCACCCCAATCGCTAAGCCTTCCTCAATCCCTAAGAGCAAAACACCCAACAACGTAACAACCTCAGAAACCCCCTCACAGCTATCATAACGCCATGTTTTTATAATTGAATTCAGACGAACCAAGGGTAAAACGGCGATAATGATAATAGCTGCCAATGTTGCTTTGGGGATAAAATAAAACCCCGCTGTAAAAAACAACATTGCAATCGTCACAATCGACACCGCAACCAGCATTGCTAACTGCGTCCTGGCACCTGCTGAGAAATTAACCATCGTCCGACTAAAGCCACCGGCCACAGACATACCGCCCGATAAAGCTGACATCAGATTAGCCCCCCCTAAAGCAATAAGTTCCTGATTAGGATCAATCTTTTGCTGCGTAAGATTGGCAACAACTTTAGAAATAGCCACACTTTCTATATAGGCAATTAAGGCTATCATGGCCGAAAAAGGCAGTAACATTTGCCATTTAGGCGAACCAAAAAAATCCAGACTCAATTGCGGCAAACCAGCAGGCACATCGCCAACGACTGCCACATTAAACAGTCCGTTTAAATCAAAGCCGTAAACCGCTGCAGATGTACCAATAACTGCTAAAATCGGCGCACATTTACTCATACCGACCGCAATGGCTTCAGATAAAGACAGTTTTTCCAGCACATAAACCAAAGGCTTTCCAAAGAAAAATATAATGAGCAAAGTCGTACTGGCTAAAAGAAGAGCCGTTTCATTAAAATTTGTGAGCCTGGTAGCCAAACAACTTAACTCAGTTCCACACGATTTAAACTGAACACCGATTACATGAGAGAACTGACTCAAGATAATTAAAATAGCCGCACCACTGGTAAAACCCGTTAAGACCGGATGGCTAATCAGCTTAACAATCCCACCTAACCGGAAAAGCGCCATCAAAAGTAAAATAATGCCGCCTTCAGCAGCCAAAATGACCGCACTTTCCATAGGGCTTCCTAAGGCACTCACCTCAGGCGTTGATAACGCGGCTAACACCATAATCGCAGCAATAGAAACTGGTCCCACAGACAACACCCGACTGGTTCCTGTTAATGCATAAAAAAACGGCGGTAAGATACTGGCATACAAACCCATTTGTACAGGTAACCCTGCAACCATGGCATAAGCAATACCTTGTGGAATCAATAAAATAGCAGTAATAATACCGGCGAATAGGTCGCCTTTCAGGTCACGACGAGAATAAAACCTGAGCCAGTGAAAAATTGGAAAATACCTTGCCATCCTTGGACAAGGTATTCGGGAGAAAATTGAGAATCGCGTCATACACGTGAATTCCCTTTCTGATTAAGCATGATTAGTCCTGATCCAGAAACTCTTTAGCATAAGATTCTTTACTGGGTATATCTAAGGTATGTCCTGGAAGCATCCAATACCAATACAACCAAGGAAAACCTATTTTCTTACCAATCCACCAGATAAAACGATTTTCCCGTGGATCTAATTTAGGAAAAGAAGGTGTCACTTTGCCATCGTAAGAAAATTCCGCCAACATAACTGTATTTAACGAAGTGGTTAAAGGACATGAACCGTAACCCTCATAACCGTCCTGAACAGCCTCATTTTTAATTAATCTCAAAATGTTTTTTACGACAACCGGCACCTGCTTTCTCACCGCCGCAGCTGTTTTAGCATTAGGTGTTGAGCCCGCATCCCCTAATCCAAATATATTGGCAAACTTATTATGTTGCAAGGTTCGATCATTCAAATCAACCCACCCACCTGCATTAGCCAATGGACTAGACTTAATGAAATCAGGTGCGCTTTGTGGCGGCGTAACATGAATCATATCAAAGTCTTTCGTGACTTTACTTTTCTTACCCTCGCTGTCAGTCACTTCAAAGGTCGCTTTTTTAGCTTCACCGTCAATTTCAACAAGATTACTGCCAAAGTTGGTAGTAATACCATAATCTGCAATCACCTTAGTCAGTGCTTTAGCAAAGAAAGGGACTCCAAACATTCCGGGACCGGCATTGCAAAACTGAATATCAAACTTATCTAAGATGCCTTTTTTACGAAAACGATCCGCTGCCAAATACATAATTTTTTGTGGCGCACCGGCACATTTTATGGGCATCGGTGGTTGCGTGAACAAGGTAGTTCCTGACTCTAATCCCTTGATACATTCCCAAGTATATTCAACATGTTTATGTGAATAGTTACTACACACACCATTCTTACCTAACGTTTCCTCAAGACCACTAATTTTATCCCAATCCAGCTGCAACCCAGGACAGACAACTAAATAATCGTAGGTAATACTCTCACCTGATCTCAGTGTCACAGAATTTTTCTCTGGCTCAAACGTTTCTGCAAAATCTTTAACCCAAATGATACTCGGGTGAAGTAGATCCGCTTCCTGCTTAGTGGCTTTCTTTAAACTATAAGCACCGCCCCCAATAATCGTAAATCCCGGTTGATAATAATGCTGCTCTGATGGCTCTATCATCGCTATTTCAAGTAATGTGCTCTTCCGACGCAAAGCATTCGCCATAGAAACACCTGCTGCCCCACCGCCAACAATCAATACGGGGTAATGACTTACCTTAGGCTCACTTTTAGGCGTTGATATTACCTCAGCCTTTACTTCTTCAGCCTTTACTTCTTCAGCCTTTACTTCTTCAGCCTTTACTTCTTCAGCCTTTACTTCTTCAGCCTTTACTCCTTCAGCCTTTACTTCTTCAGCCTTTACTTCTTTAGCCTTTACTTCTTTAGCCTTTACTTCTTTAGCCTTTACTCCTTCAGCCTTTACTTCTTTAGCCTTTACTCCTTCAGCCTTTACTCCTTCAGCCTTTACTCCTTCAGCCTTTACTTCTTTAGCCTTTACTCCTTCAGCCTTTACTTCTTTAGCCTTTACTTCTTTAGCCTTTACTTCTTCAGCCGCTGCAGCCTTCACTGTGCTTGCTTTAACTTTCGGTGCACTGGCTTTAACCTTAGCTTTTGATGCGCTAGCTTTAACCTTAGCAGCACCGGATTTAGTCTGCGCGGCCGCTGTTTTAGCCTTAGTCTCTTTTACCTTACTTGTTGCCATTAAAAACCCCCCTCAGTTTAGTTTAGATACATTTATTATTTTAAGTCCATACCAAAAATCACTGCTGTAATATTTGCGCACTCCACGCTTTATAGCCCCCACTTAAAGACATGACCTTGCTATAACCTAATCGCTGCATAGCAACAGCCGCTAATGCGGAGCGAGCACCACTTCCGCAATATAACAGTACAGGGGTCATTTTGTCCGCTAAATTAATGATATTTTGTAATTTAAATTCCAAAACTCCACGAGGGACATGTATCGCATGGTCAATATGACCCAATACAAATTCATTTTCTTCCCGCACATCAATGACCACTAAATTTGTCCATTGCTGCATTTCCACTAAAGCCTGATCCACACTAATCTCACGAATTTGTTGGCACGCTTGTGAAACTAAAGTAGCCGTTGACTCCTCTGAAATAGCCTTTCCAAGTGGATCATTAACGATTGCATCTTGGCGTTCTGACTCATCCAATCCACACACTTTATTAGCCGGTACCGCTTGGTCTATGTACTTAGGGTTAGGTAAATTTAGATTTTCCATCAAATCAATAAATTGCGCTCTGGTTTTTCCTGCTAATCGTGGGTTATGTCGACGTTCCTGACCAATACTACTGACTTCATTGCCTTGATAATCATGGCCGGGGTATACCAAAGTCTCATCCAGTAAAGTAAACAACTGTGTTGTGATTCCGTCATAAAGCGCACCGGCATCACCGCCTTGAAAATCTGCACGGCCACAACCCCCTATAAGCAATGAATCCCCGGTAAAAACCCGATCGCGCCAATAAAAACTAACACTCCCTGGGGTATGCCCCGGCGTTGCAATCACTTTAATGTGTTCATTTTCACCAAAGGTGAATACATCACCATGATTTATTTGAATATCAGCACACGCGGCTCCACAGGCTACACTGACCGCGGTTTGGGTGCCTAAATAATTTCTCAATAACCCACCCGCGGTAATATGGTCAGCATGAACATGCGTCTCCAACGCGTACTTTAAGGTAACCCCCATATCCTTAATTAAATTAAGATAATGTTCAACCTGCTCTTTAACAGGATCAATAATGACGGCTTCCTGCGTAACAGGGTCTGCTAAAAAATAGGTAAAAGTCCAAGTATCTTCATCAAACAACTGCTTAAAAAACATTTAATCTAATCTCCTAAAAGTAAGCACTGGTCTTAAAATAACACTGCTTCACGCCACCAATATATTATCTTTAAACAAATATCATGCCATTTTAACGAAAAACACCTAAGTGCTTAATAATAAATAAACTAATTAATATTTGTACTTTTAACATTGTTTCTATAATGTCTTAATGAAACACTATAGAAACAATATTGAGCGTAGCAATGAAACCAAACACCCTTATTAATCATTGGCTTCTGGAACACCAGGATCATTCTACAGCCCTCTCCCTATTACAGGCCTTTGAAAACAGCTATTTCTTATTACTTGATAGCCATCAAACCATTTTATACAGTAACGTTAAAACAACGCACTTATTACAACCTATCAGCACCCATCTAATCGGAAGAAACTGCCCACTCGAATTATTTAATCCTGCCAGCAACAACACCGAAGTTAAAACTATAGATATTAACGGTCCTTTATTCCAAATAACCGTTTATCCATTATTAGCACCCCAACAAAAATGTATTGGCCATCTTATTGTTCTATCAATGACCACCTCAACACCTGAAAACACCTTGTTATCGAATACAAATGTCCCCACATCACGCACTAACTTCCACGGTATCCTGAGTCAGTCATCGACAATGGAGCCCGTTTTCCAAATTATCAAGAATGCCGCCAGAACCGACTCCACGGTTCTGGTTCGTGGCGAAAGTGGTTCAGGAAAAGAATTAGTCGCACAAGCAATTCACACCCTAAGTAGTCGCCACGATCAAGCATTCCTTGCCATTAACTGCGCCACGTTATCGGCTAACTTGCTTGAAAGCGAACTGTTTGGGCATGTTAAAGGCGCTTTTACCGGTGCCGTAAATAATCATACCGGTTTGTTTCAGCGTGCAACTAAAGGGACCTTATTTTTAGACGAAATTGCTGAACTTCCTTTAGAATTACAAGCTAAATTACTCCGCGTCATTCAAGAACGCACGTTAACCCCAGTCGGTGGTAGTCAAAGCATTTCGATTGACGTACGCCTTGTTGCAGCAACCCATCATTCTCTACGCGAACGCGTTGCCCAAGGCCAGTTTCGTGCTGATCTCATGTATCGACTCCGCGTGGTTCCTATTTTCATACCCGCTCTTAAAGAACGCCGAGAAGATATCCACTTATTACTCTGGCACTTTACCAAACTAAATAATCTAAAAGGATTTCGTATCATTACTAAGATTGCCCCCAAAGCAATGCAAGCACTACTCAACCACTCTTGGCCCGGCAATGTCAGAGAACTGCAAAACGTCTTAGAATATGCCTTTATTGTCGGCCAAGGCAATACGCTTCATTTTTCAGAATTACCGCCGGAGTTTAAAGAACCACAAGAAAGTCCAACAACCCTCTCAGAAAATGTCCCCCGCCTATTAACCTCAGAACAAGAAAGAACCGCCATTCAAAATGCACTACATCAGTACCAAGGTAAAATCAACCCGGCAGCAGAAAGTCTCGGCATGAGTCGGGCTACCTTCTGGCGTAAAAGAAAACATTATGATCTATAATTTTGAGTCTGTTTCTGAAAAACAAGTAATTGATTATTTGCCGGCATAGAAACCTTTTTCATCAAGACCATCCCTGCATTAGCAGCTAAAGAAACTATATCCTCAAAATGACGAATGCCGCTTCGTGGATTTCTCAATTTTAACCACTGATCAAAACGAGCATTACTCTCACTGCTGTATTGATTGTTAAAATTAAAAGGGCCATAAATCACTACTGCTGCACCGACTTTCAAATTAACATTCAACTTTTCAAAAAATTCTGACACAACTTCCCAACTCATAATATGCAAGGTATTTGCTGTAAATATCCCCTCTATACCTGTTTCAGGCCACCCCTTCTCTCTAACATCTAATGCCAGTGGCGCATTAATATTAGTCAAAGAACTTTGCTTAACCCACTGAGAAATACCCGCCAAATTCTCTAATAGGTCGGTCGGTTGCCAAATGGTGTGCGGTAAATTTTGCGCAAAAAAACAACCGTGCTGTCCGGTACCACTGCCAATTTCCCAGACCGTCATTGGCGCAGTAAAAATCTGTTCTATTTGCTGAAGAATCGGTCTCTTGTTATTTTCACAAGCTTGTGAAAAAGGCTTATCAGCTATCATAAAAAAATTATGCCTGAAACCAAGAGGCCGGAACCAGCGTAATAACCGCTACCACCCGCCAAAAAATAACTCTCTGGGGGTAATTCCTGAAGCATTATTTTTTTTCTCTAAATGACTCATTACACCTCCCCTAATAACCATCGATGCTCGTAATTATCAGAATAAATTCTTCAATCACCCAAGATACGATAGCCCATTAAACGACTAAAAAACACTCCCCCCAACTCAAAATACAGGAATCAGTTTACCTTCAAGAACTATTGATCCAAAATAGCGACTAATCCTATAAAAAACATTCTGGCAATGGATATCAAACTCATTCAAAGTATCGATGCTGTTAATGCCGATGAGTGGAACCACGTTACCGGAACCACCGATCCCTTTTTACAACACGCCCTATTACTCGCCTTAGAAAAGAGTTTATCAGTCTGCCACAAAACCGGCTGGCAACCCCATCATCTCTTAGTCTATTCTGACAATGATCTGGTCGCGGTAATGCCTTTGTATTTAAAATTTCATTCTAACGGTGAGTATGTTTTCGATCACCTCTGGGCCAATGCCTATCACAATCACCAACAACCTTATTACCCAAAGTGGCTCACCAGCATTCCTTTCACCCCCTGCCAAGGCAACCGAATCATCATAAAAAAAAGCGAGGACCCGTCCTTAATAACACACGCTATTGTTCATTATCTGCAAGAACATGCTGAACACTATCATGTATCCTCATGGCATTGCCTTTTTCCTCACGCAGAGCAAGCAGAACAACTAAGAAATATCGGTCTAAGTATTCGCCATAGCGTTCAATTCCATTGGTTTAATAACAACTACCGCGATTTTAACGATTTTCTAGACGCCTTGCGCTCTAAAAAAAGAAAACAAATCAAACGAGAACGACAACGTATCACAGAACAAGGAATTAAACTTATAACCGTTAAAGGCGGTGCCGTTACCGATCAACAATGGCGCTACTTCTATCAATTTTATCAATTAACGTACCTGAAAAAAGGCCATGCCCCTTACTTAACCTTTGAATTCTTCAACCAAATCTCTAACACCATGCCCGAACAATTGTTGCTGGTCATCGCTGAACGCAATAAAATACCTGTCGCAATGGCTCTATTTTTTATCGGTAGCGATACCCTTTACGGCCGTTATTGGGGGTGCCAAAACGAATTCAGAGGCTTACACTTTGAAACGTGCTACTATCAGGGCATTGACTATTGTATAAAAAACAAGCTAACCCGATTTGATGCCGGCGCTCAAGGCGAACATAAAATAGCACGAGGCTTTACCCCCATTACTACCTACTCAGCGCACTGGATTAAGGACCCGCAGTTCTCAAAAGCAATACACCAATTCATTCAAAAAGAAAAAACAAGTCAGTCTGCTTACAAAGATTCTTACCACACGCTACTTCCCTTCAAACGAAAGCCACCCGCCACCACTTAATTAATCGACAACTCTGCCGTACTGACCTTGAATATGCCTAGCATTATTGCCTTCAATTTTATTAATCGAATAAATTTGATTAGGCGACGCCTCAATAATATGTTTTAAAACAAACCAGTTCACCGTTTCAGTGTAGGGCGGCGTCGTTAATGAACCCTTATAATGATAAAAATTATTTAACTCTTCCTCCAGTGATGCACTAAAAAGGTCATGCAATCGCACCTTCCCTTTTTTAATAGCGGCATGACTGTGCGCCCGCTCCGGTATTTTTTCTAAAAACTCACTTATGAACTTATTTTCCTGACCCATTTTAAATAACACACCGATCACTAAATAATGCGGATGATCTCCTTCGTATAGGGGCGCGTGATAATTAACAATATGCATCTCCATGGGGTAAGTCACACCATCAACCAAATGTTCTGAAGGCGTATGAAAATGCATTTGTTTAAATTCAAAAATCATACCGTCACTCGTAATCGTACTCCCTGGCTCAAAATCAAGTTGCACCGTATGCCCTAAGTTTTCAATTACATTAATATTATCCTGAAAATGCAAAGTCACCTTATGATGGCCAGAATCATAGTTTTCCATTGATAAAATGTTGATGGGTGATTGAATTAAGCCATGATCAATACCCGGTAACGAATAAAAGACATCCAAACCATTTTTCTTTTCTAACGCAATCGTAGTACAACTCATCAAAAAAAAACTAACCATAAAACAAAAGCTACTGCGAATATAATGCTGCATTATTTACTCGGTATTATCATGTGGAAAAATTATCCGTCTTACTGGCGCATAAGATTTTTTACTTTAACGTAAGGCGTGCTCAAAAGAACGCTACATTAAATTATCATCCAGCGACGGTACTATCATCTTGGCTGATGCGAACATATAACGGTGTTATCAGGCCAAACCCTGACAAAAAAACAATTACCAACCTTATTTTAACATCTGACGATGTCCATAGACAAAATCACCTTTCACAACACGGTACCAATCACTGTTATACCTATACCCCCTAAAAGGCCTAAATAGTCAGTCCTGAAAAACTGCTAAGGCACTCACCATTAACCAAGAAAGATATAATAACCGTACCCTTTCTGGTCGCAATGGTGAATCAATGCGAGCACAACCCCCGGTAGGGCATCAAGCCAACCTTTTTGGCACTGCCTTATTGTTGCAACTTGACGCACAGAATCCGTTGTTAAAATTATCGACGGTCATGCCGTGGTCTGATTTTGATCAGGGCTTTGCAAAGTATTACACGCAAGGTCTCGGCGCTCCCAACAAGCCCATCCGCCTGATGGTTGGGTTACTGATTCTCAAACAACTGGAGAATCTCAGTGATGAGCAGGTGGTATTGCAATGGAAACGTAACCCCTACTATCGCTGCCAGCCATGGAGAGCGAAGGCTGGTAGTCCCCGGTAGGCGTAGGTAATTCTGGATACCCGCCGAGCGTAGCGCCAGAGGGGATCTGGAATTACATCCGAAACGCCGTCAAATCATTTGAGGTAGCGTTACGGAGTCTGCATCGAGCTTGCAATGATGTGACGCAGTGACCGGACGCAGATACCATCTCTCAGCACCATGTTCAAATCATAAAAATTTGGCTTGAACGCGATAAGGTTGTTGATTTTTTATGACACCAAAACAAGCTTTCGCAAAAATAGTGGCGCGTTGCAGGCTTTTTGTGGCTTGAGTGAGTTTCAACAGTCACTGCCGTGCCACAGCACGGAACTGGTTAAGTTCCGCCAGCGCATTGGTAAAGGCGGCTTCGAACGTATTTTCCAGATGAGTATTACACTGCACGATCGATTGGCAGATGAACCGATAGTCAATATCGATACCACGGTACAGGAAAAGAACATCACCTATCCCACCGACAGTAAGTTAGCGGTCAAGGTTATCAACCGGCTTAACAAGTTAGCCCAATTCCATGGCATTGCGCAACGACGCACCTATGTTAGAGAGATTAAAGACCTACGATTGTCGACCCGACACTTTCGCCACATTAAGAAAAAAGCGAAAGCAAAAAAGGCACTGAAACGCTTAAGAACCATCGCCTATAAACTGATCAGAGAACTGAGAACAACCTTAGCTAAACACTGTCTGTTTGATTGCTATCAAAAAGACTTCCTGTTTTATGAACGGGTGCTTGCACAAGCACCTAAAGATCAAAACAAGATTTACTGCATTGCCAAAGGTAAGGATCATAAGCCTTACGAAACCGGCAATAAAGTGTCCATCACCAGTACCGCCAAAGGCAGCCTAATTGTGGGTGTGGTTAGCCATGTCCACAATCTACATGACAGTTATACCTTACCGGAAGTATTGAAGCACATCAAAGTATCGCGGGGTAAAGAGGTAAAACAGGCCGCGGTTACCGAAGCAAACAGACTGTCAATGGCACTACCCTTGTCTTGCCGGAAAAGCCGCCCAAAAGAGACCGTCAAGATCAGCGAGACAAGAAACAAAAGCAATGCCGCAGACGGGCAGCGATTGAACCCATCATCGCTCATCTGAAATCAGACTATCGGTTATCTAGAAACTTTCTTAAAGGCATTGCCGGCGATCAGATTAACCTATTAATGGCTACGACAGTCTGGAACCTACGAAAATGGATGATCGCATTTTTGTGCTTGATGTATTGCTGGTTAAACTCGAAAGTTCGGTCTGTAATATTGAATCAAGCAAGCAAAGTTAATGATACTTTTTCAGGGCTGACTAAATAAATACCACCCTACGATTTAATGCATCATTACCCATGTCATCGGTAACGATAAGTGCTCAGGATGCGTGGATGAAAGCACAAGAATTGGAAAACAATTTACTGATGGCAAAAAAAAACCCTCCCTTTACATGAAAGGGAGGGTTAAAAAATACATCAAATATAAAAAAAATTCTAATTTAAGAGGAGATCTTAAATATGGTTCATATTGTATACCTCTCAACCGTCTGTGAAAATGTGACACGTTGCCGCGCGACAATTTGTCTCAAAGCAACTTTAAACAATACAACACACACCCATCTGTAAACACTACAAACCACTCACCCCGTTGAATACACTGACCTACCAGCCCTTATGACCTCAAAATTTCACCCTTTTTTACTGTTATATATGAACAACGGCCACAGACCTATAAATTTAACACTGGGTAAGGCTGTCAAGTATTTTTTATTTTTATTCACAGCCCCTCCTGAATACGGGATGATTTACGAAACAAATCCTATAAGTTATTGTTTCTCATTAAAACGACTGTAACACCTTGATTTAAAAAACTTTATTTGTAATCATTTTCGAGTCAGCAGGCCCCGTTCATGAATAGAACAGCCCATAGAATCCCTAAGAAACAATTAATCCACAAAGTTATGCACATTTTTGTGAATAACTTCCACTTGATTAGAAATAACGTTGGCTGTCACAAAAAACACCATTTTTGAATAACGTTATAACTGAACCCCGTAGAAACACTGACGGACTCAAACAAACAAAAACTTTCAGCGTTCCAGGCGATCCGGTTAACTTCAGAAAATGACGGCCTTAAGACTTTTTTAGCAACGGTCAGATGAGCCTGAAAAGATCGCGTCTCTATTGGCACGCCTAATTGCTCTACAATGGTCTTAATTTGAAAAACTAACTTGATTAACGATTCATTAGACTCCGGATCGGTCAGACATAAGACTTTTGGCTTTTGCCAATGCGTTATTTGCCTGAATTGTAATAAAAACGGGGCTGACTTTACCTGCCCCATACGGCGACAAATTTCAACTGTTAACTTGGAATCCATTAAACCAAGAAATACCAACGTTACATGATAATTCTCAGGTGCAACCGGACGGCTTTCCACTGGCAACGTTATCGACTGTTTAATGATCTGGCATAATGGCGACGGCGGACAAATAGCAAAAAAAAGTCGCTTTGTCATCGCTTTAATCCCGGTTTAAAACTCAACACCCTGTTCTGCCATAATACCCTGATCAAACGCATGTTTTATGGGCTGTATTTCAGAGACCGTATGCGCCACCTCAATCACTTCTTCTGCAGCACCGCGCCCGGTCAAAACCAAATGCATCCACGGGGGTTTTGTAACCGTAATAAAGTCAGCAATTTCCTTGCCGGTAATCCAACCATAACTACTGCAATAATTAATCTCATCTAAAACAACCAAATCAAACGCCTCAGACGCAATTTTTTCCTGACTAAACCGCCAAATTTGCTGTGATGTTTTAATATCTTGTTCTGGATTCTGTGTATCCCAGGTAAAACCATCCCCGAGCGCATACCACTCGATATTATCAAACTGCGCTGCTGCTTTTTCTTCACCGGTTTGCCACTGGCCTTTTATGAATTGTATAACACAAACCTTTAAACCCCAGCCAGCAGCACGAAATACCATACCAATAGCACTCGAAGACTTGCCTTTACCCTCGCCAGTATGCACCAATACAATGCCATTTCTTTTTTCTCTTACTTTCATTCCATTCCTATCAGACAGTTCAACATATCACCCAATACATTAGAATACATTGCCCAGTTAAATAATGTAATAAATAGGAACTGCTACAATAGCGATTTCTTATTTATTTAACCTGTACCGTGAATATTCCCGACGCTATTGCTGAAGAATTATCTGTCAACACCAAACAAGTGACCGCTGCAATAAATTTATTAGATCAAGGCGCCACCGTCCCTTTTATTGCTCGTTACCGTAAAGAGATGACGCAAGGTTTAGACGATACCCAATTACGACAACTCTCAGAACGATTATTATACCTCCGTAATCTTTACGACCGGCAACAGAGCATTATTGCCAGCATAAAAAATCAAGGTAAGCTAACGCCCCAACTTAAACAACGTATCACGAACTGTCGTACCAAAACTGACCTCGAAGACCTTTACTTACCCTACAAACCAAAACGCCAAACCAAAGCACAAAAAGCACGCGAGGCAGGCCTTGGAGCGCTTGCAGAGACTCTACTTCAGGATCGTTCAACACCGCCATTAACCGTTGCTAACCAGTTCCTAAATCCAAAAAAAAATATCCCTGATAATATCAGTGCGTTAGAAGGTGCAAAACATATTATTTCAGAACAACTCTCTGAAACACCCACATTAATCCAGAACTTAAGAAACTATGTTTGGAATCACGGCATTTTAAAATCTTCAGTTAGGAACGGCCAGGAACAAGCCGGTCAAAAATTTTCAGACTACTTTAATTATCAGGAAGCTGTTCGGAAAATACCCTCTCACCGCACCCTTGCTCTTTTTCGTGGTCGCAATGAAGGATTCTTAAAAATAACCCTTCTGCCAACGGCAACAGAACCGTCTGACTTTCATCACGCCACACACTTAATCGCGCATCACCTAGCCTGTGGTGACCACCAAAACCCAACTGACCGGTGGTTACAGGAAACCGGAGCAAGCGCACTTAAAAATAAATTACTCCCACGCATAGAAACTGACTTATGTCTCAAAATACGTGAACTCGCAGAGGTCGAGGCCATTAAAGTATTTGCCAATAATTTATGTGACCTCTTATTAGCCGCACCGGCCGGACCTAAAATAACCATCGGACTCGACCCCGGCATTAGAACAGGTGTAAAACTTGCCCTAGTCGATGCAACCGGAAAACTCATTAGTACCGATACCCTCTACCCACACCCGCCCCAAAAACGATGGCATCAAAGTATCAACACATTGACGACACTGATTAAAAAACACGCTGTCGAACTCATCAGTATAGGTAATGGAACCGGCTCAAGAGAAACACATCAAATGATAATTGATCTTTTAAAAAATAATCCCGACATAAAAATAACGACAGTCATTGTTTCAGAAGCGGGTGCATCGGTTTATTCTGCCTCTGAATTAGCAGCACATGAGTTCCCAGACCTTGATGTTACACTCCGCGGTGCTGTATCTATTGCTCGTCGACTACAAGACCCTCTTGCAGAACTAGTTAAAATTGAAGCGAAAGCGATTGGCGTCGGTCAATACCAACACGATGTCAATCAAACCAGCCTGTCGCGAAGCCTGAATGCGGTGGTTGAAGACTGCGTAAATGCTGTAGGCGTTGATGTTAATACGGCTTCCGCCGCCTTATTAAGACAGGTCTCAGGCCTGACTGAAAGTGTTAGCGAAAATATTGTTAATTACCGCAATGAAAAAGGTGCCTTCCAAAGCCGCTCACAACTTAAAAAAGTTCCACGCCTCGGTGATAAAGCCTATGAACAAGCGGCCGGTTTTTTGAGAATTATAAATGGTAAAAACCCATTAGATGCTTCTGCTGTTCACCCTGAATGCTACCCTATTGTCAAAACCATCGCCCAGCAAACAGGCAAGCAAATAACACAGCTCATCAGTAATGAACACATACTATCTTCAGTAGACCCTCAAAAATTGATTACTCAACAATTTGGCCTGCCGACTATTCTAGATATTATTTCTGAACTCAAAAAACCCGGGCGCGATCCTCGCCCCGAGTTCAAAAGTGCTCAATTTAAAACAGGGATTGAAAAACCATCCGATCTTTTACCCGGCATGATTCTGGAAGGGGTTGTGACCAATGTCGCTAATTTCGGTGCCTTCGTTGACATCGGCGTACACCAAGATGGCTTAGTCCACATCTCAGAATTAGCGAATACTTTTGTAAAAGATCCCAGACAAATTGTTAAAACCGGTGAAATTGTAAAAGTCTGCGTTTTAAGCGTTGAGCCAACACGTAACAGAATCCAATTAACCATGAAGATTCACAATAACACCCAGACAAAAACACTGATAACCGCATGAAAGCACTCTTATTATCAGCCTATGATGCCAGCAGCCACCGCTACTGGCGAGAAAGCCTCCGAGAAAACTTAAATAACATTCACTGGACCCAGTTAATCTTGCCCCCTCGCTTTTTTAACTGGCGAATCAGAGGAAATCCTTTAAGTTGGTTTGCCGAACAATACACCACACTCAATCAACCTTATGATTTTATAATCGCAACATCAATGGTTGATCTTGCAACGTTAAGAGGCCTTGTTCCCACTCTCACGTCTATACCGACCCTCGTCTATTTTCATGAAAACCAATTTGCCTACCCAGACAGCCCCCAGCAACCTAAACCCTCTATTGATGCCCAAATTACTAGCCTATACAGTGCGCTTGCCGCTGACCACATCGCTTTTAATTCCATTTACAATCAACAAACTTTCCTAACCGGTGGTCAACAACTTTTACAAAAAATGCCCGATCATGCCCCGTTAGAAATCATTAGCCAACTAGAAAAAAAATCCTCTATTCTACCCGTGCCCATCGCGTCAGCATTCTTTCAACAAAGGCCCAAAAACAATACCGAGCCTCTCACCCTAGTCTGGAATCATCGTTGGGAATTTGATAAAGCCCCTGAACGACTTTATTTAACGCTCAAAAAGTTAGAAAAATCAACGATTAAATTCAGGCTGCATTTACTGGGCGAACGATTCAGAAAAAGCCCACTGATTTTTGAAAAAATACAAACTGAATTTGCAGGCTCACTGGGAATAATTGACTACATAGAGGATCTTAGCCATTACCAAAACGTATTGGCAAATGCCGACATCGTCATTTCAACATCACTTCATGAATTTCAAGGCTTATCAATTTTGAATGCAGTCGCATCGGGCTGCATGCCTGCAGTGCCCGATCGTTTATCCTACTGTGAACTGTTCGACAAGCATTTTCGTTATGCCAGCTACCCGGATAACCCAGAAAAAGAAGCCGCTGCACTTTGCCGGCTATTACTCACTCTGGCACAAAAAAAACAACAATCATTAAAACCTAACCTTAACTTAACAGAACTTGCCTGGCCAAAAATGCGACCAAAATACCAAAGCTGTTTTAAACAATTAATAGTTCATCACGCCCAAAACTAGGCGACTACTTCCAAGCGACTAAAACCACCTTGATCACGACTCATTCTTATTTGCGTCTTAACCCGCTCTTGTAATTCCTGCACATGGGAGATAACACCCACTAATTTTCCTTCATGACGCAAATTTTCAAGCGTACTCAAGACAACATATAAGGCCTCATCGTCTAAAGTTCCAAAACCTTCATCAATAAACAAAGAATCTACGGCGCGGCCATAATTTGCTATTTCAGAAAGTCCCAGTGCCAACGATAAACTAATTATAAAAGTTTCGCCTCCGGATAACGTCTTCGTTGAACGTTGTTTATTCTCTTGTAAAGAGTCAATAACCGCCAAAGCCAAGCCTTGCTTTTCTTTGATTTGACTTAAACTATAACGGCCACTAATTTTTTCCAGATATTCATTGCTAATCTTCAGTAGATTACTGGCAATATCCTGCTGAATTCGCTTTCTAACTACCCGACTATCTTCCAATTCAAACTCAGCAAGTACCTTCTTTGAGTCATCAGCACACTGTTGCTGTTGTTCTATTTTCTGATTAATTTCATCAGCATTACGTACCAAATTGACCTGCTGAGCCAAGATACTTTCCACATGATGGGATTCTTGCTCGGCAATACTTAATTTATTCTCTATCTCCTGCAAGCTCTGTTCTATGTCATGCCGACTCAACTCAAATTCACTCTGTAATTGCGTTAATTCAGCCTTTTTCTCAGTATGCTTAGCTTGTAACCCAACTTTACTGGCATCTAAGTCAAGCAATGTTGCTTGGATCTGGGGTATGCGCTGTTTTTGATTAGCAAGCACGTGTACTTCATCTGGATCTGCGATACCCTTATCAGTTAATATTTCCATGGTTTTTTTAGTTAACCGGTCACGCTCTTCTTTACGTGCCTGAACTTTCCCACCAATTGCTGTACTTTCTTCTTGTTTCTCATACAACCTGACATGCAAGCGCATTGTTTCAGCCACATTGAGTTGTGTTGTATAGCCTTCTAATTTTTCAGATAATAGTGTATTTTCTTCCTGACATTGAGTGCGTTTGTGTTCTAATTCGGCCGATTCAGTGGTTAATTCAGTCCGCCGTAATGCATAAACCTGAAAATCCTGTCGCCGCTGATTTAAACGAGTAATCAACTTATCTTCACGCCCTTTAGCCGGTACTTGTTCTCCTAATACTTTTATTTTTTCCACCAGATTAGCTAATAAATCCTGCTCTACCTCTAAAGCATTTTTCAGTTCTATCTCTATAATTTTTACCGGTGAAGATTGAATTTCGCCCTCAGAATCATATTGTACCGGCAAACTTATTTCTTGGTCTGCTAAGGCTTTAAGTTCGACTCTAAACGTTATTAATTGTTGATTGTGTTTTTCTAACTTAGGCATTAACACATTGTGATTTTTTATGATTTTCTGAATGTGCTTTAGATTATTTTGTTCCCGAACTTTCAGCTTTTTCAAGGCCTTTAAATTATCAATCGTCAACTCACTGCTAACAATATTTAATCGCGTGCAGACATGAGCCCATTCGGCTTTCATAGCTGAGCGCTCACGCTCATCTTCTCGGCACTGCTCTTGAAAATCATGGTACTCTTTTAGCTGACTTTTCATTTGATTTGCACTGCCTCGAAGATCATCAACCTTAGCACTCTGATCGGCTAATAATTGTCTGGAATCACCTGTTTCTGGCAAAGAGCCCGCAAAGGGGTGATCTAATGCTCCACATAAACCACACGGTTCGCCGTCTAACAAAGCATCCCTATCCGCGTAATGCTTTCGAATTTGAATTTCCCAGGAGACCGTTTTCTGCAAAGCATTCTGAATCTTTTGTTCTTGCTCTAATTCAATCAATAGTTGTTCATAGTCGCTTGCTAATCCAGCCGGAATTTCAATCTTAACAGGCAATTTGCGAAACCAGCCCCCCGCTTTATCTTGATTAAATAACTTAAACTTAAACGAGAGTGCTTGTAATTCCTGAACCGTCTGATCCCGATTATTTTGTTCTTCTTCAAGGCTTATAACATCCTCAAGACTTTTTCCATCCATCAAGGTGTCACGCTTATTTTTTAACTTAGCAATGCTATCCTCAGACTGTTCGCTCAACTTGGTTAGCCACTTTATTTCATTCTGCCGTTTTTTATTAGCCGTTAAGATTTGCTTGATATTTTTCGCTGCCGTTTTCTTTTTTTCTTTGAGCCCATCAATCTCTAACCGACTATTTTTCAAGGCTAAAATGTCAGGTGAATCATCGATCAATGTTTTATCCATTGATCGGTTTTTTAGCCAAATATTCACTGTCTCTAGGATAACCTTTTTCTCCTGAATCTGGTCATCCAACGTTTGTAACAAGGTTTCCTCAGACCCTTTATCTAATCGAATCTGTCCTAATTGAGACTTCAATTTATCAATATCGTCAACCGGTCTTGCGAGCGCTTGCTCATTCGGGGCAACATCCAAACGATCCACAGCTCCACGTTGCTCTAATTCATTTTCAAGCGCAGTGATCTCTGTTTGTAAAACAGATAACTCCTTTTGGTATTGATTAATTTGCTCTCCGGTATTATCAGATTCCTTGAGTTGCATGAGAACTTGATCAAGCTCAGTGAATTGCTCTAACTTCAACAAACTATTTTTTAATTGACTAACTTCTGCCTGATTACCGTCAATATCCTCAGCAATCCGGTCAACATCCCTTTCAACCAATTCAACCTCAGTGCATTGTTCTAACTGCTGCTCGAATACTTTTTTCTCATGACTAAAACTAACACTTTGTGCCTTAAAATCTGCCAAATCAAGCCGACTGGCCTCTAATTCTGCCGGTGTTAATAATTTTATTTCGTTCAACTGCACCATCAGTTGATCTAAACGCTGTTGCTGCTGTTCAACATCTGAAACAATGTTCTGCTTATAATCGGTATAAATTTCTGTCCCTATTATTTTTTCAAGAATATCCATACGCTCATTATCAAGCGCCTTCAAAAAAGCAGAAAAATCACCTTGTGCCAAAATAATGCAACGCGTAAATCTTCGAAAATCCATGCCCGTCAAATCAGCAATAAATGCCCGTACTTTTGCCGGTTGACTTGCAATTATTTCCTGCGCACCATTAAGATGAATAACTTGCATTTCAGGTATTCTTACTTGACCCTCTTTACATTTAATTGACCACCGGGATTGAAATTTTCGTTCCCCTAAAGAAAAAGAAACTTCACAGAAACTTTCATCCTCTTGCTTAGTAACAACAAAATTGGAAGGTTGGTCAAACTTAATCGTTTCCCCATATAACCCTAAAGTTATTACATCCAGAATACTACTCTTACCCGAACCATTCGGTCCGGTTATGGCAAAAACCCCCGTTTCAGAAAGCGGCGATTCATTAAAATCCACCAGCCATTCACCTTTAAATGAGTTAATGTTCTTGAAGCGAATTGAATCTATTTTCATAATCCTGTCGCCTTAATGACAGCCTTAAACCTTGTATAATGTTATGGATTATACTACCGATCATTTTGTTTCGCTCAATTTGAGCCCGTCAATACAACTTAATTACGATAAAAAACATGCCTTGACCCTCTAAAATGCTCTAAATCCTTGTAGTGGGATTATTTTAAGTTTCTGTTATCATAAAAAAAACAGGAGCCAATATGAAAGCTGTCTTAAAAACCCTTTTACAACCCTTCTTAACCTGGATTTTTAAGGTAGAAGTTCATGGTATGGATAACTACCATAAAGCGGGTAAACGCGTTTTAATTATTGCTAATCACACCTCATTTCTCGATCCACTACTCCTGGGCGTTTTTTTACCTGATGACGTAACCTTTGCAATTAATACTCAAATTGCCAAAAACCGACTCATTAAATTATTTCTTGGGTTAGCGCAGGTTTTTGTCATGGACAATACTAATCCTTTATCTCTAAAATCTCTGGTCAACTTCATAAAAACAGACCAAAAAACAGTGATTTTTCCAGAGGGCCGAATTACTATCACCGGTTCCTTGATGAAAATATACGAGGGTACCGGCATGGTTGCCAATAAAACTCAGGCCGCCGTACTCCCAATCCGCTTAGAGGGTTCCCAATACAGTTACTTTTCCCGTCTTAAGAAAACACACCGATTGCAACTCTTTCCAAAAATAACCATTCATATACAACCCCATAGTTTCATTACGCCACCGGATGATCTTAAAGGACGCGCAAGACATTCTTACAGTGGCCAACAAATAACAGCTTTAATGACAGGGATGATGTTTGCCAGTAGCCGATACCAACAAACTGTTTTTTCTGCCCTACTCGAGGCTCGACGACGCCATGGCGGGGCACACCTCATTGCAGAGGATATAGATCGCCAACCTTTACATTACAATGCCCTGATAACCCGGACCTTTATCGTAGGCAACCTGCTCAAACGATGGACCAGCGAGACGGAAACCATCGGTATAATACTACCCAATTCAACCAAAACATTGAATGTTATTCTTGGGTTACAACTGTATAACCGCGTCCCCGCAATGATCAACTTTTCCATGGGCTCTGCCGGAATGATTTCTGTCTGCGAAACCGCTGTTATCAAAACGGTAGTCACTTCACGCCGATTTATTTCACTGGCAAAACTGGATGCTGATATTGAAAAATTAACGGCCTCAGTTAAAGTCATTTTTCTGGAAGATCTCATTGAAAGCGTCGCCATTACAGACAAGCTTCTCGCCTTATATCAATGTTACTTTGCCCAATCTATTTATAATAAAATCACTCCCAAACCAACAGATAGGGCCATTATCTTATTTACTTCAGGCTCAGAAGCTACGCCCAAAGGCGTGGTATTATCACACCAAAACATCTTAGCCAACCACAGTCAATTAGCCTCGGTGATCAGTTTTACACCGCAGGACATCGTCTTAAATGTATTACCCATGTTTCATTCATTTAGTTTTACCGTCGGCACACTGTTGCCGGTATTGAATGGCATGAAAACCTTCCTTTACCCAACCCCGTTACATTTTAATCTTATTCCTGAAATTTCCTACGAGTTAAATGCCACCGTCTTTTTTGGCACCAACACTTTTTTATCTGCCTATGGTCAAGCGGCACACCCGTATGACTTTCAAAGTATTCGTTATGTTTTTGCTGGTGCAGAAGCCTTACAACGAAATACTCGTGAGCTTTGGTCAGACAAATTCGGCATTCGAATCTTCGAAGGTTACGGTACAACTGAAACCAGTCCGGTACTCTCCGTTAATAGCCCCACGCACTATCAAGCTGGCTCTGTAGGACAGTTTTTACCCGGAATCGATTATCAGCTAGAAACAATTCCAGGGATTAACTCCGGCCAACAACTCCACGTTTCCGGTAGTAATATCATGCTAGGTTATCTACTCTCTGATGCGCCCGGGGAATTGGCCCCCCCCTCCTCGCCCTTTGGTCCCGGCTGGTATAACACCGGCGATATAGTCACCGTCAGTGCAAACGGATTCCTAACCATCTGCGGTCGCAGCAAACGATTTGCAAAAATCGGAGGTGAAATGATTTCCCTTGCGGTTGTCGAAAAACTAGCGGGGGCAACTTGGCCTGATTCACAACATGCCGCAACAACAGCCCCTGATCTCAAGAAAGGTGAACAAATCATATTATTAACCACACAGAAAGAGGCAACACTTAAAGCGCTCACGGCAACACTCAAAGCACAAGGATTAAGCACCCTGAATATACCCAAGACAATTATCTTTAAGTACGAAATCCCCACCCTCGCGACCGGTAAGACTGACTACCCTGCTGTTACAAAACTGATAGCCGCCGCGGCCACTAATCAAAAATAACAAACCCGTCAGTCAATCTCATGGACAAAAATATTCTGATATTACTGATCGTACAATTTTTATCAGCCTTTGCTGATAACGCAATTTTGTTTACCGTTATCGCGATTGTTTTGCAAACCTCAGCGGCGGCAAGTTGGTATATTCCGGCTTTACAAGCCGTCTTTCTTATTGCCTTTGTTCTACTCGCACCTTGGGTGGGTGCAATTGCAGATAGTTATCCCAAACCTAAAATACTGATCATTGCAAACCTCATCAAAGCTTCGGGTGCATTTTTATTATTTCTCGCCATTGAACCCATCATCGCCTACGGAATCATTGGTATTGGCGCCGCACTTTACAGCCCTGCAAAATACGGCATCTTACCCGAATATAGCCAGCAACAAGCCTTACTAAAGGCCAACAGTTGGGTTGAGGGATCGACTATTCTTGCGGTTTTATCCGGAATGGTTATTGGCGCCAGAATTGCCGATCAGTCCATTGAACAAGCGCTCATAACTGTGCTTATTTTGTTTATAACTTCCGCAGCCATTACGCTACTCCTCCCGAAATCAAAGCCATCCCCCCGTACACTAACAACCGGCATTTCTGTTTTCATAGCACAACTTAAAGGGTTTTTCACCCACCCGCTTTGCCGGTTCGCCTTAGTCAATGCAGCGATATTCTGGGCAACCGCCGCAACACTTCGGGTCATCATAATTGCCTGGGCACCGTTAACGCTGCAGTTAACTAATGCCAGTGAGATTGCCGAACTCACCTTCTTTCTTGCCATCGGAATTATTTTAGGTTCTTCATTAGTCCCACGGCTTATCCCCTTTGATAAATTGCGTAGAGTACTAATTCCTGCTTATTTTATGGGCGTTTTAATAATCATCTTGAGCCTGGTCACTCTGCTGATTCCCGCCCGTATTACGCTGATGCTCATCGGCTTTATGGGTGGACTTTATATTGTCCCTATTAATACAACCCTACAAGCCCTTGGCCACCAAAGTATCGGAAGTGGTCGAGCCGTTGCCCTTCAGGGATTTTCACAAAACATTGCTATGCTGTGCGCGATAGGCTTATACACCTTATCGACATCTTTCTCATTACACCCTAACCATGCCATTACAATTTTAGGCTGCAATATTTTACTCTGCGCAACCCTTGCATTCTTATGCTTACCCAAGAACCTAGCATTGACCCCAACAAAAAAGAGTTAAAACAACACCTAAAAAAACTATAAACCAGCTATTTACAACCATGAAAAAAGAACAACTGGCTGTCGTTGATGAACAGGATAAGGTCATTGAAATTAGAGACCGGGATGAAATACACCGGTTAGGATTGCGCCACCGCGCTGTTCACATTCTGATATTCAACCAAAAACAAGAACTTTTTTTACAAAAACGTTCACATAAAAAAGATATTAATGCTGGCTTATGGGATAGTTCTGCTGCGGGTCATGTCGATGCTGGTGAAGAGTATAAGGATTGTATTACCCGAGAAGTCCATGAAGAATTAGGCGTAACACTAAACACCCCCCCAGAATTGTTATTTAAGCTTAGCCCTTCTTATGAAAATGGCATGGAATTTATTCACGTCTACTGCTGCCAGCATAATGGCCCTTTTATGCTCTGCAGGGATGAGATTGACCAAGGCCAGTGGGTTTCAAGTGCTAAAATATCACAACTGGTTGCCGAAAATGCCCCGCATTTAACAGCAACGTTCAAGTCTATCTGGAAACCTTTTATGACGTTATCTAAGCCCTCTCAATCAGAGCAAATCCATGGCCGTATCTCGTAACCAATTAATCGCATTTTATAACGCTTTGTTAAAGGTCAGTGATTTTCAAGACTATGGGCCCAATGGCCTGCAAATTGAAGGTACCCATGAAATCAAAAAAATTGCCTTCGCTGTTTCCGCAACGGCAGAATCAATCTCACAAGCTGTTGATTTTAAAGCAGATGCTTTAATCGTTCATCACGGTCTTTTTTGGTCCTTTCATGGGGCAAAACCTTTAACAGGTCCCTTTGCCAGGCGCATTTTTCCACTGGTTAACAACCAAATCAATTTACTGGGTTATCACCTTCCTCTAGATGCTAATTTGGCTATGGGTAATGCAGCTGAAATAGGTAAACACCTCCATTTGCAAAACATTGAACCCTTTGGTAACTACCAAGGCTGTCCGACCGGCATCCAAGGTCAGCTAATTGCTACGTTAACCGCGCAGCAATTAGCTGATCGTTTAGCACTCCTGTTAAACCATCCTGTCATTCTTGCCTCGGCGAACAAAACATCTTTTATTGATTCCATTGGAATTATTACTGGCGGTGCCAACAGTGACTGGAAACTGGCCTCAGAACAAGGTTTAGACGGCTATATCACCGGTGAAATCAGCGAGCATGATTGGCATGAAAGCCAAGAATCAGGAATTCACATGTTCGCCGGCGGACACCATGCGACAGAACAATTTGGCATTCAAGCATTATTAAAGAAAACACAGGCTGAATTTGATGTTGAGTGTGTGTTCTTCAACAGTCAAAACCCCGCTTAAACCCTTACCACAACCCGTTATACTTAACTATCCGGCTATGACTGATTTTTTAGAACTTACTTGACCCAGACTCCATTTACAATAGCAATAAATGCAGTCATCAAAATAGCACGCCGCCCATGAAAAAAGAAAACGTCACTATTCCCGTCAATGAAAAAATATCAATTTCTTCCGTTTGGCATACTCCGAATGATTACACCAGAATATTGATTATTGCACACGGCGCAGGTCACGGTATGACATCTGCCTTTATCAGCCAACTACACGAGCAAATGGCCGAAAAAGACATCCTTACCATTAAGTTTAATTTCCCCTATATGGAAAACGGCCGAAAAGCCCCCGATCGTCCACTCATTCTAGAAACCACTTGGCAAGCTGTTATTAATTTTGTCTTGGAAAAAACCCAAATTAATCCTGAACAATTGTTTATTTCCGGTAAAAGCATGGGGGGACGATACGCAACCCATTTTGCTGCTAACACTGATTTAACGTTAGGGGGAACTATCGTCTATGGTTACCCGCTGCATGCTCCTGGAAAAACGGATCGTTTAAAAAATGAACATTTTCCTCAAATCACCTGTCCTTTATTATTTTTCCAAGGAACACGCGATACGCTGGGAAAAATAACCTTATTGGAAGCATCACTCTCAAAATTATCAAACCAACCCACCTTAACGATTGTGGACGGCGGCGACCATTCATTTAAGCTATTAAAACGCCTAAATAAAAATCCAGAAATGGTGATGGCCGAATTGACAGAAAAAACCAGCCAGTGGATTAAACAACATTAACCCAAAACACGGTGCGCTGATTTGGACGCTCTCCTGTCAGTCGTATACTTAAATCAATTTAGCCCACAAATCATGTGCATCCGCATCTTCTATTTCGACCTTAACCCAATCGCCTACCTGTAGGTCTGTAGCACCATCAATAAAAACCTGACCATCTATTTCTGGTGCATCAAAACGACTGCGGGCAACGGCACCTTCGTCGACCACCTCATCGACTAACACTTGTTCAATCGTGCCAATACGATTTTTCATTTTAGCCGCACTAATTTCAGCCTGATGTGCCATAAAGCGTTTTAATCGTTCCTCTTTTACCGGTTCAGGAACCGGATCTGCTAACGCATTAGCAACAGCACCCTTAACCGGCGAATAGGTAAAACACCCCACGCGATCTAATTGTGCGGCGGTCAGAAAGTTTAATAACAACTCAAACTCAGCTTCCGTTTCCCCCGGAAAGCCGACGATAAAAGTACTACGAATAACAATTTCAGGACAAATCTTGCGCCATGCTTGAATCCGTTCTAAATTATTTTCTGTCGCGGCCGGGCGTTTCATTAATTTTAAAATCCGAGGACTCGCATGTTGAAAAGGTATATCCAAATACGGTAAGACTTTACCCTCTGCCATTAACGGAATGATATTATCCACATGCGGGTAAGGATAAACATAATGCATTCGCACCCACACCCCTAATTCACCCAATGCCCGTGCCAAATCATAAAACTGCGTTTTCCAGGTCTGACCGCGCCAATGACTTTCCTGATAACTAATATCTACGCCGTAAGCACTAGTATCTTGAGAGACCACCAACAACTCCTTAACACCTGCTGCCACAAGTTTTTCAGCCTCCACCAAAACATCGTCAATCGAACGACTCACTAGGTCACCCCGCATGGAAGGAATAATACAAAATGTACAGCGGTGATTACAGCCCTCCGATATTTTCAAATAAGCATAATGACTGGGTGTCAATTTCACACCTTGTGGCGGCACTAAATTTTTATAAGGATCTGAAACAATGGGAAGATGATCATGAACAGCAGCGACCACCTGATCATAAGCATGCGCTCCTGTCACACTCAAAACTTGAGGGTATTTAGCGCGTATTTCATCTTCTCTGGAACCTAAACAACCGGTCACGATAACCTTACCGTTCTCGGTAATAGCTTCCCCAATACTATTCAGTGATTCCTCAACAGCAGCATCAATAAAACCACAGGTATTCACCACAACTAAATCAGCCGTATCATAATTAGCAACGATCTGATAGCCATCAGTCCGCAATGTTGTCAGAATACGCTCGCTGTCAACCAAAGCCTTAGGACAACCTAAACTAACAAATCCTACCGTAGGGTCTTTCATGTTCATCTCTTCTTTATGGATTATTTGCAATAATAATAGCACGCCTAGGCGCCGGCATCCCTTCGCAGGTCAAGTCCTGATTATCAGGATCTAAGAAATCTTGTAATGAATTAAAAGTCATCCACTCCGTACGGCGCTGTTCATCTACAGTTGTTTGACTGACATCAATTAACCGAACATTTTTAAACCCACATCGTTTTAACCAAAGGATCAAAGCCTCACAACTCGGTAAAAACCAAACATTACGCATTTTGGCGTAACGTTCTCCAGGCATCATCACATGATAACAATCTCCTTCCGTCACCAAGGTTTCCAAAACCAACTCCCCCCCCGGACGCAAACAACTACGCAAGGCCTGCAAATGATCAATCGGTGAGCGTCGATGGTATAAAACACCCATCGAAAAAACAGTATCAAACAATGCCAAAGACGGCGGTAACTGCTCTAATGTCAACGGCAGCACATAGATGGGTGCTTCCCCATAGAGTTTTCTGATAGCCTGAAATTGCATTACATTAACCAATGTCGGGTCGATGCCAACAACCATTTTGGCTTGTTCACCTAATATTCGCCAACAGTGATAACCATTACCACAGCCCACATCCAACACCAAGCGATTACACAGTGGCGTTAACGCTGCTTTAAGTCGGTCCCATTTCCAATCAGAACGCCACTCCGTTTCAATAGGAATACCTAAAACATTAAACGGTCCTTTGCGCCAAGGATGAAAAACATGTAGCTTTTCCTTCAGATCCTCTTGCACGGCCGGCATCATATCCGTGGCATGACCAATCGTTACCACACCGTTTCTAAGCCCTTCTAGCGAGCCAAAGCCTTCTGGCAACGCCTCGACAATATCTTTCCAAGCCGTCAAACTACCGTGTTTTGACTGACTTAATGCCTGCTCCATTTGAGTGGGCAATAATTGCACCCATTGTTGAGCATTCCCCTCCGTCAGAACTTCAAATAACGGTCGATAATCAATCATTTCAACGCTAATATCGAGGCAAAATTGAAATACTGAAACCAAACCTCACTGCTCTCAAAACCAATACGATGAAGTCTGCTTTGGTGATCTGCTAACGTTTCAGGCAATAAGATATTATCAAGTGCCAACCGTTTCTGACTTATCTCAAGATCGCTATAACCATTAGCCTTCTTAAAAATATGATGCATTTCCGTATGTAATTCATTCTGGCGATCGTCAGAAAATTGTAACTTCTCCGACAAAATAAGAATGCCGCCCGGTAACAATCCCTGATAAGCATTCGTTAATAGCGACAAACGATCGCTAAGTGGCAAAAACTGCAGGGTAAAATTAAGTACAATGACAGAGGCCCTCCCAATAACGACATCTCGCACATCTGCTTCGATCACCTGAACCGGTATTAAACCATCATCTTCTTCAACTAGCTGCTGGCACTGCTCCACCATTGCCGGTGAATTATCAACAGCAATAATTTCACATGCCAACTCAGTTATTTGATGCCGCATTGATAACGTAGCAGCACCTAAGGAGCAACCAAGATCATAACAAATACTCTCCGGTTGAACAAAGCGCTCAGCCAACAGACCAATCGCCGAAATCATGGCCCTATAACCCGGCACAGATCGCTGGATCATATCCGGAAAAACAGTCACGACAGAGGCATCAAATTTAAAATCTGCCACCTCTACAAGCGGCTTAGAGAATATTGAATCTATCCGGGATGCCATTATTTACCATCAAATACCCGTCTATTAATCCTCAAGGCGCCAAGACCGCTAGATTATTCTTTCGTAATTTATCGATCATCGCGTCTAAGGAACCAACCCTCTTAACCTGCCCCTTAAAACTACTTCTGTAATTAGTAACCAAACTGACACCTTCAATAATAATATCGTAGACCAACCAAGTCCCTTGTTTCAGATACATTCGATAATTAACTGCGATAGGTTGGACGCCTGGCTGTAAAACTTCTGTTTTGACAACCGTTTTTTTAGCCTCTTTAGCCATTCTCAACGGCAAATAACGAATAGACCATTCTTTAAATTCCAGAAATGCACGCGTATAGGTTCGAAGTAATTTCACCTTGAATTCTTGCTTAAAAATAACCCGTTGTTCAGGCGTCGCCTTTTTCCACAACTTACCCAGAACTAATCTTGAAATACGCTCAAAATCAATACAAGGCTCAACAATTACTGTCACGTTATTGTATACGCTGAGAAAGTCTTTACTAACAGTTTCATCCTCTAAGCTGGCTTTGAACCGTACAGATGCTTCCTTTAAAACAACTTGAGGTGCTAATAAATCAGCTGCCACTACTCCCTTTAAAGGCGTTAACCATAAAACTAATAGCAAAATCCCCACGCCGTTCCCGATGTTATATTTTTTCATTTTTAGACTCATTAAATTCCTGTTAAGCGATCTTCCATACTATCGGCAAATTTTTATTATCAATCCCTGATACAATGCAATTTATCAACATTCAACTGTATATTTTATCTGCAAACCATGGAAAATAATATTCATTTCCCTACAACACGTATGCGACGTCTACGTAGTAGCAGCTTTTCCAGGCGTTTGGTTCGTGAATCACGGTTAACTGCCGATGACTTAATTTACCCTTTATTTATTATTGAAGGTCACAATTTATCTGAACCCATCCCCTCAATGCCCGGGATTAACCGGCTTTCAATTGACCGGCTCATTGATGAAGCACAAGAAATTCTGCAATTAGGTATTCCTGCGGTCGCCTTATTCCCTGTGCCTGACGCCACGGCTAAATCAGAAGATGCCGAACAAGCCCACAACCCTGACGGCCTTATTCAACGTGCTATCAGAGCATTAAAAGCACAATGCCCGGACTTAGGCCTTATTTCTGATGTAGCCCTAGACCCCTACACCGCACACGGCCAAGATGGCCTTATTAATGAAAAAAACTATGTCTTAAATGATGAAACTATTACGGTTTTAGTCAAACAAGCGCTCTCTCATGCACAAGCAGGCGCTGATATTCTGGCACCGTCCGATATGATGGATGGCCGGATTGGCGCGATCCGTCAAGCGCTTGAAGAACACGGCTATAGCAACACGCAACTTCTCGCCTACTCTGCCAAGTATGCTTCCAATTTTTACGGGCCATTTCGCGATGCAGTAGGTTCTAAGGCTGCACTTGGAAACGCTGATAAAAATAGCTACCAAATGGATCCCGGCAATACCCATGAAGCCTTAAAAGAGGTCGCTCTGGACTTGAGCGAAGGTGCTGACATCGTTATGGTAAAGCCAGGCACACCCTATCTGGATATAATCTATCGCATCAAACAAGAATTTAAAACACCTACTTTTGCCTACCATGTCAGCGGTGAATATGCCATGTTAAAAGCCGCCGCACAGAACGGTTGGATTAATGAAAAAAATACCGTGATGGAGTCTATGTTAGGCTTCAAAAGAGCCGGCGCTGATGCGATTCTGACCTATTATGCAAAAAACATTGCCCAATGGCTAAAAGAACATGACTAAACTTGATCGCTACGCCGTCTTTGGCGACCCCATCAATCATAGTAAATCGCCTTTCATTCACCAAAATTTTGCTGAACAAACAGGTCAAAAACTTCACTACAGCGCCCAACAAGTCTCCGCTGAACAATTCAACACCCAACTCAACGATTTCTTTAAGCAAGGGGGAAAAGGCATTAACTGCACGGTTCCACTCAAAGAAATCGCCTGCCAGGCCGTCGACCATTTAACCGATCGTGCGCAACACGCCAAAGCCGTTAATACCATTATTCAACAACCAGATGGCTCACTATTAGGTGATAACACTGACGGTATTGGACTGGTTCTTGATCTCACTCAAAACCATCAAGTATCGCTCAAGGCTAGTAATATTCTAATTCTCGGTGCCGGGGGAGCAACCCGAGGAATTCTTGCGCCGCTATTAGCGCAAACCCCCCAACAAATTGTGATCGCTAACCGTACACCCTCAAAAGCACAGCAATTAGCGCTGGAATTTGCCCATACAGTCCCAATCATTGGCGGTGGTTTTTCAGAAATACCCGGACAAAAATTTGATCTTATATTAAATGCAACATCTGCTAGTCTGAGCAACCAATTACCGCCTTTACCCGACGGTCTACTGAATACACAGACTACTTGTTATGACCTAGCCTACAGTAACAAAGCCACCCCCTTTGTGTTGTGGGGACAACAATTCACCAACAAAAGCCTAGACGGTCTCGGTATGCTCATTGAACAAGCGGCCGAAGCATTCTACTTATGGCGTGGCATTCGCCCGGTAACACAACCCATCATCGAGGCATTAATGAACGACCGTCTTTAACCAACGATCATCTTAAGTGTAAGCACTGCCAAGACTCCACGATTATTATTGTTCTTGCTCACTTAAATACTGATCTTTCAGTTGCTTATAATGCTTATAAGAATAAGTGAGGTAATCTTTTTCCGCTGCCGTTAACTGCCTGACCTTACGCACGGGTGAACCATGATATAAATACCCACTTTCCAGATGCTTACCCGGAGGCACCAGCGCTCCGGCACCCAGCATCACAAAATCATCTAACACCGCCCCATCCATAACAACAGCACCGATACCAATCAAACAATTATCACCAATCGTACAAGCATGCAAAACCGCACGGTGCCCTACCGTAACACCCACGCCCAATGTCAATGAGAACCCCCCAGGCGCATAAGGACTATCATGGGATACATGTAGAACCGACCCGTCTTGAATATTACAAGCCTCACCTATCGTAATCTGTTGAACATCCCCACGCACGATGGCCATCGGCCAAATTGATACATGATCAGATAAAATCACATCACCTATGACCCGAGCGGTCGCATCGATAAATACACCCACCCCGACTCTTGGTTGCAAACCCTTAAAACTTTTTAGTGTTGACATAAATCGGAAGTCCTTCTTTGCGCTTACGCTGCCGTTGTCATTAATTAACAAGAATGGTCTTATTACATCCAGAATTAATGATACGATAAATTATTAGATGTAAATATCCAATCCTAACAAGAATCCGGCTAAAGCAAAGCCCCTATTATAATTAACGCAAAAATAAATTATGAACAACCCGTTACTGACCTCAGGTACACTCCCTCCTTTTTCAGCAATAAAACCCAGCCATATTGAGCCTGCTATTGATCACTTACTGGAAGAATGCCGTGCTATTGTTAAAATAAAAACGCAGATAACAGAACCTTTTAGTTGGGAAAATCTTGTTGATCCTATTGAGAAAACTGAAGACCGCCTCAACAAAGCATGGTCCCCTGTCAGTCATATCAATTCCGTCGTTAATAATAACGACATTCGGGAAGCGTATAATGCTTGTCTACCCAAGCTCAGCCAGTACTCAACAGAAATGGGCCAAAATAAAGCGCTCTATAATGCCTATTCTGAAATTTCAAATAGCCCTGACTTCTCTAGGTTAAATCAAGGCCAACAAAAAACCATTCAAAATGCATTACGTGATTTTGAACTCTCTGGCATTAACCTTAATCCAGAACAACAATGTCGTTACCGAGAGATCAACCAAGAACTTTCAAAATTATCGAGCAAATTTGAGGAAAATGTTCTTGATGCAACCCATGCTTGGAAAAAACATATCCAAGATGAAACGCTACTTGCCGGCATCCCCGAAACCACCCGTACCTTAGCAAAAACAACGGCTGAAACAGATAACCTTTCAGGCTGGGTGTTGACCTTAGACTTCCCTTGTTATCTGGCTATTATGACTTATGCGGATAACCCGGCACTGCGCCAAGAAGTCTATACAGCTTTTGTAACCCGAGCATCTGATGTTAACCCAGATACAACTCAATGGGATAATACTAAGATCATGGATAACCTGTTAGCACTCCGGCATGAAAAAGCACAGCTCTTAGGTTTTAATAATTATACCGAATTATCACTGGCCACTAAAATGGCTGACACCCCGCAGCAAGTCATCGATTTCTTAGAAAACCTTGCACACAAATCAAAGGAACAAGCGCAAACAGATTTCGATGAACTACAACAATTTGCAACACAAGAGTACAACGCAGATAATCTTAACGCTTGGGATATCAACTATTTCTCAGAAAAAATGCGCCAACAGCGACTTAAACTATCGCAAGAAGAAATACGTAACTACTTCCCGATCACACGCGTCATTCCCGGTTTATTTACGGTAGTCAATAAACTCTATGGCCTAACCATTAATGAAATTAGTAACTTCGATCGCTGGCATTCCGATGTTCGTTTTTTTGAAATATACGATCAGGAAAACGCGTTACGGGGTAAATTCTACTTGGACTTATACGCACGTCCAAACAAACGCGGTGGTGCTTGGATGGATGATTGCATCTCACGTAAAAACGGTCCCGACGGTCTGCAAACACCTGTCGCCTACCTGACCTGTAACTTTACCCCCCCTGCCAACGACAACCCAGCCTTATTAAGCCATGATGAAGTCATTACTTTATTTCATGAATTTGGTCACGGCTTGCATCACATGTTAACAAAAGTGGATTATTTATCCGTTTCAGGTATCAACGGTGTGCAATGGGATGCCGTAGAATTACCGAGCCAATTTATGGAAAACTGGTGTTGGCAAAAATCTGCTCTGGAAATTATTTCTGGTCATTATCAGACCGACGCCCCCCTCCCCGACTCGTTATTAGAAAAGATGTTAGCGGCTAAAAACTTCCAATCCGGTATGTTCATGATTCGGCAACTGGAATTTAGCTTATTTGACTTCCAAATTCATCTTAATTTTGATCCCACCAAATCCAGTAACATTTATTCAACGTTATCTGCTATACGTGATCAATTTTCAGTCGTGACTGTCCCGGCGTTCAATCGTTTTGCCCACAGCTTTTCACATATCTTTGCCGGCGGTTATGGAGCTGGCTATTATAGTTATAAATGGGCCGAGTTATTATCCTGTGATGCTTTCTCACGGTTTGAGGAAGAAGGCATCTTTAACCCACAAACAGGAGCTGATTTTTTAACACATATTTTGGAAAAAGGTGGCAGCATAGACGCGATAGACTTATTTGTTAATTTCAGAGGTCGAGAGCCCACCATTGATGCGCTGCTACAACACAATGGAATAATTGCATGAGCTATAAAGACCTACGAGATTTCCTAACACTGCTTGAAGCCTCTGGAGAACTCAAAAGAATCCAATACCCTGCTGACCCTTATTTGGAAATCACGGAAATTTGTGACCGAACCTTAAAGCAAAAAGGATCGGCCTTATTGTTTGAAACACCCAAAAACTCAACGATGCCTTTGTTAGGCAATTTATTCGGCACCTCTCACCGTGTTGCCCTAGGGATGGGAGTACAATCAATTACGGAATTACGTGAAGTAGGAAAGCTGCTTGCTTATCTGAAGGAACCGGAACCCCCTAAGGGAATGAAAGATGCTTTAAACAAATTACCCATTTTTAAGAAAGTTCTGCACATGGCGCCTAAAATCGTTAAAAAGCCTAAATGTCAGGAAATGATCTTTGCAGGCAGTGATGTTGACTTGTCAAACTACCCTATACAAACTTGTTGGCCAAAAGATATCGCACCACTCATTACATGGGCATTAGTGATTACCAAAGGTCCCCATAAAGAACGACAAAATCTGGGTATCTACCGACTACAGGTTTTAGAAAAAAATAAAGTTATTATGCGCTGGTTAGCTCATAGAGGAGGTGCGCTTGACTTCAAAGAATGGCAAGAAACCCACCCGGGTAAACCCTTCCCAATTGCCGTGGCTTTAGGCGCGGATCCTGCCACTATTCTAGGGGCCGTCACCCCCATTCCAGACACCCTTTCTGAATATGCTTTTTCCGGATTATTAAGAGGTAACAAAACTGAGGTCACGCAATGTCTCAGCCATGATTTACAAGTGCCGGCTTCTGCAGAAATTGTTTTAGAAGGATTTATCTATCCGAATGAAACGGCTCCGGAAGGACCCTTCGGAGACCATACCGGTTATTACAATGAAGTTGAAGAATTTCCCATTTTCACTATAGAAAAAATTACTCAGCGGGAAAACCCTATTTACCATAGCACTTATACTGGTCGCCCCCCAGATGAACCTGCTATTTTAGGGGTCGCACTGAATGAAGTATTTATACCCATTCTACAAAAACAATTTCCCGAAATTATTGATTTTTATCTTCCTCCAGAAGGTTGCTCTTACCGCATGGCCGTTATTAGCATGAAAAAACAATATGCCGGTCATGCAAAAAGAGTCATGTTAGGTACGTGGTCATTCCTTCGTCAATTCATGTATACAAAGTTTGTTGTTGTCGTTGATGATGATATAGATGCGCGAAATTGGGAAGATGTTATTTGGGCCATGACAACACGCATGGACCCAGCGAGGGACATTACCCTTCTGGAAAACACGCCTATTGACTATTTAGATTTTGCATCCCCGGTCTCGGGCTTAGGCTCAAAAGCCGGTTTTGACGCTACTAACAAATGGCCTGGAGAAACCACACGGGAGTGGGGTGAACCCATTGTTCAATCCGCTGAAATCATTAAAAAAGTAGATGAAATATGGTCTAGCTTATAACCGTTTTATCACTACCACTAACGGGTTCTGGCGCCAAGTCAGCGGTATCTTCTGAAGCTACCGCCGGGCCAAATTGAGTCATATCAATCGCTTTCACGACCTGATCTGATTCCATGACTAATCCCTGCTTATATAATTCTGAAGCTTTCTCATAATCCCCTTCCATCTTCATAATTTCAGCCAGCATATGATAGGCCGATGCAGCAGGTTTCAATTCGATACTTCTATTCAAAAAAACCTGTGCTTGTTGCCAGTTCTCGGTCACATAAAACAATTTACCGACCGTCCGAAGTAGTACTGGATTTCTAGGGTACAATTGTGCCCATTGTTCTATAACCTGAATTTGTCGCGCCACATCATCTGAAACAATTTCACCATAGAGTTCAAGTAAAGCATCTTCCTTGTCAACTAATAAATATTCCACAATTTTCTTTTCAACCTTTGCACCAGCGCCGCATTGAATCATCGCTGTAAAATAACAAAAAGCTAGGTCCTTAAGCGCTTTAATATCATCAGGAATTTCTGCCCATAGCCTATTGACATCAACCAAACTGGCATTTTCCCCATACTGCTGTAATAACCCACCATAGACTTTAATAGCCAAGTTTTTACGCTCTGTCTCGAGTAAAACTTTACTCTTATCTAAAATGGGAAATAACTCAGTAATAGACTGCCAATCCTTCTGCTCTAAATAGGCCTGATAAAGTAATTTAGTAACTGCTGGATGAGATGGATTTGTCGCCTGCAAGTGCAACAAAATGTCTTGAGCCTCAACAAAACGCCCCTGTGATAAATCAAGCTCTGCCTTCGTTATACCAATCGCGAACTCTGAGCCAGGTGATTGATCTGCTGCCATGTTCAAATAACTATCCCGACTATCGACTGCCCCTCGCAAATGAGCTGCTCTAGCTGCCGTTAAATAATAAACTAACGGCGCGGTACTACTGGGTGCATACTTAATTAAAATTTTTTCAGAACGTTCCCAGTTCCCTTCGGCACAATCAACTAACCCAGAAACCAGTGCTTCTTTAGAGCGATTTAAGGTAACAACCTGCCCTTTTGATTTTATTTTTTTGGGAAGTCTAATAAACCAACCCAGCCACCGTACCAGCAAATAAAAAACCGTGAAACTAAGCCATAAAATAACCGTAAAAAAAGCTAAGGTGCTTTCCAATGACCACCGACCGATCCCAAGTATCACATAACCCGGATCACCATTTTCAAAAAGCGTCTCCCAGCCATAATAAACCGCCACAACCAAAAAAATCAGGGAAACTAAAAAATAAATAATTCTTTTCACACTAAAAAACCTCTCAAAATAGTCTTAATTCCCAATTACAAGGCTTTATCGGCTTCGACTCTTAATTTACTTATATTCCTCAACATAGTCAGTGACTTACTCACATCAGGTATATCACTATGAGTCGGCGTATTTTGCAGCTCTTTAATATCTAGAATAATCTGTTCCGCTTGTTGATTAGCCTCAAAATTGTTTTTAACCCAAAGTTCTGACTCCTCAAGGTCTTTTTTAAAAAGATCATCTTGATGCTGTAAAAGCGACAAAATGGCCACTTCAATCTTAAGTTTTAATTGTTGTCTAATAAAATGAGCATCTTCCTGAGAAATAATAGCGCGTACTGGTTGCTCTACGCGACGGATACTAACCAAACCATTTAGGTCACCCAGTAAATCCGACAGCCATTGATTTGTATCATCATCAGAGTCAATATGACTGCCTAATGCAACTGCAATTTGCTTACCCGGGTAAGGTAATCGAATAGTTAAATTCTGCGAATTCTTTGAAATCAGTTTTAATTTTGAATAAATACCTACAATATCTGGCACTTGAACATTCTTTAGCAAAGAAATTTCTTCTGCAATTTGTTCGCGAACTTTAAAAACACTCCCGCTTCCACTTTCTCTAAGACGCTGATCTGCGGCAGTAAGTGCCTTAATCGCTGCATTCACATCCCCGACAAGATGCAAGCGCTGATTAGCAACAGTCAACAAGTATTCCGCATCAGCAATTAACCAATCACCGCGTGTTTTACCTAATTGCCTTTTAATTTGTTCTATGGAAACACTCAATTCCTTCTTATTCGCCGCCAACTTTTCATCATTTAAACCTGAAAAGTTCTCTAACGCCTGATTAACGACCTGATCTTTATTAGAAATATCAGACTCCATCGTTGAAAATTGCAGTTGAATGGTTGCAAACTGCGATTGTATGGCTGCCAACTGCTTCTGGTATTCGGTCATCTGTCCAGAAATTTCAATTAACTGCAAATCCTCTTTATGAACTTCACTGGTTAGATTTTTCAAATCATCACGAAACAGTTCAGACAGGTAAAAACCAAAACCGACAAGTAAAAAAATCAAGAATAAATTAAAAACACCCAACCAAATACTTTTAGAAAAACCACTCTCGGCTTCTTTAACTACGGAGTCTAAAGCCTTATTTTTACTACTAGGTTCAGCTTTATCTTGTATTTCTTCAGCCACAATCCTCTCCATTCGAAATGCTTTTAACTGCGACCACAATATCTTTAGGCGCAGGGGTCTGAGTCACGACAACGTGTTTAAATCCTAAACCCAATGCTTTTTTTCTTATTCTTTCACTGATCACTATCAGTGGCTTTAACTTCAAAACCCTGTTGATATCGTCATCAACCATCGCCAGCAGGTTATCAAGCGCCTCAGTACTCGTTATCGTGACAATATCAACCTTAGATCCAATCTCTAACCCTATCATAACCTGATGTGATATTGGGGGTTTTATTCGTCGATAAACCTCCCAATAATCAACTTCTGCACCTAAAAATCGTAATCTATCTGCCAACCACTCCCGGCCGCCTTGCCCTCTCACAATAAGGATTTTCTGCCCTGAAACTTGTTGTTCACTAAGAGCAACCAACAAAGCCTCACTATTAAACCCTGACTCGGGAATAACATCGACATCCACACCGACAGCCTCTATTGCCTGAGCCGTGGCCAATCCAACAGCTGCTATGTTTTGCTTGCATACTATTTGTTGTGCTTGAGGCCAAACCGCCAAACTAAATTTAACGGCATTGACACTGACAAAAACCAGCCAATCATAACCGGCTACTTTATCTAAGAAAAACGTATTCTTCGACTGCTGTAATGCTTCGATCTCAATCACAGGCAATCGCATAGACAAACACCCCGCTTGTTCTAACAAACGACATAGCACCTCTGCCTGATTTTTCGGCCGGGTTACTAACACACAGACATTCATTATCAAACTCAAAAATTCTATGAATAAACTGCTTGTAATATTTTCTTAGCACCCTTTGCTAACAATTCTTCAGCAATCTCGTAACCAATGGCTTTTGCCTGATGGACTTCGCCCTGACTTTGCGCACGTATGATTTTCTGACCATTCGGCATTCCAACCAAACCCTGCATAAATAAGCCTCCATCCCGTAACTGAGCAAATCCAGCAATCGGCACTTGACAGCCACCCTCTAAACGCTCATTCATAGCGCGCTCTGCAAGGACACATTGCTGTGTTTCATGATCATGCAACTCATTAATAACATCAGCAACACGGGCATCTCCTACACGGCACTCAATACCCAGAGCGCCTTGACCCACAGCCGGCAAACTAACTGAGGTAGGAATAATTTGCTTTATCCGATCAACCATCGCTAATCTTTTTAATCCAGCTGCAGCCAAGATAATGGCATCAAATTCTCCAGCATCTAACTTAGCAAGCCGAGTATTAACATTACCGCGTAAAGGCAAAATATGGCCCTTAGGAATTACCTGCAATATTTGCGACTGACGCCGTAGGCTAGATGTACCAATACGAGCATCTTCAGGCAATTCTTCTAAGCAACTATAACGATTCGAAACCAATGCGTCACAGGGATCTTCACGCGCTAATATTACCTTTAACTCCAGCCCTTCAGGAAAATCAACTGGAACATCCTTCATCGAGTGAACAGCGATATCGGCCTGCCCCGCTAACAACCCCTGTTCCAACTCTTTAACAAACAAACCTTTCCCACCTATCTTTGCCAGTGGCGCATCAAGAATTTTATCCCCACGCGTGGTCATTTTTACCAATTCAGTTTTCAGCCCAGGATGAATTCGTCGTAATTGTTCTGCAATGTAATTAGCTTGCCAAAGTGCCAAAGGGCTATTTCGTGTAGCAATCCTGATCAACTGGTCATTCACTGAATAAGGTCCTTAATTTAAGAATATTAGCGGTCATTGTACCTTTATTTTACAAACACAAAAATCAGAACATTATCCCCTTGCCTTACTTATAGCCAACCGGCGCACTTCTCACCATTCCATCAATACCTCCAGACACCCCATAAAGAAAAAAAAACTGTATCATAGGGGCTTAAGTCCTTAATACCTTTTACGTTATTACCTGAATATGACTACATCAAACAAAGATAAACTCTGGGGCGGCCGTTTCACACAAGCGACAGACAGCTTCGTTGAAGATTTTACCGCTTCGGTTAATTTTGACCAACGCATGGCCGCACATGACATTCAAGGCTCTACCGCGCATGCTAAAATGCTTCACAAAATAGGCATCCTAACCGACCTTGAACTTGACAGTATTCTGACTGGCCTCGAAAAAATTTTAATTGACATCAATAATGGTGATTTCAACTGGTCAGTCGCGTTAGAAGACGTCCACATGAACATTGAAGCCCAGCTCACAACAGCGATTGGTCCTGCTGGCAAAAAACTTCATACGGGTCGTTCACGAAACGATCAGGTTGCCACCGACATACGTCTTTATCTACGCGAAGAAATCAGTCATATTGACGCTGAACTACATCGCCTTAAAACAGGCTTATTAAATCTAGCCGAACAAGAACACGACACCATCATGCCTGGGTTCACTCATCTTCAAGTCGCCCAGCCCATCACTTTTGGGCACCACTTAATGGCCTGGTTTGAAATGCTCAAACGCGACCAAGAAAGAATGCAGGACTGCCTAAAAAGAATCAATATTATGCCCCTAGGTTCTGCTGCACTTGCTGGCACCAGCTACCCGATTGACCGATTCATGACAGCTGAACTTCTGGGTTTCGACCGACCTTCTGATAACTCACTGGATTCTGTTAGTGATCGTGATTTTGCCATCGAATTTGCGTCTGCGGCCAGCCTTATCATGATCCATCTGTCCCGATTCTCTGAAGAATTAGTTTTATGGGCCAGCACTCAATTTGACTTTATTGACATCCCAGACACTTTTTGTACCGGCTCATCAATCATGCCACAAAAGAAGAACCCTGATGTCCCCGAGTTAGTTCGAGGCAAAACCGGTCGTGTTAGTGGCAATTTAATTGCCCTACTGATGCTAATGAAGGGCCAACCCTTAGCCTATAACAAAGATAATCAGGAAGATAAGGAGCCTTTATTTGACTCAGCAGATACCGTTGTTAATTCCTTACGCGCTTTTGCCGACATGATTCCTCACGTTAAAGCAAAGCGCCAAAACATGTATCAAGCGGCTAAACAAGGCTTCTCAACAGCAACTGATTTAGCTGACTATCTGGTTGGAAAAAACATCCCGTTCCGAGACGCCCACGAGATAGTGGGTCTCGCCGTTCGACTCGGTATTGAAACCCATCGCGACCTCTCAGAACTCACGCTCGAAGAATTACAACAATTTTCTGGTGAAATAGATAACGAGGTTTTCAACATCCTGACCTTAGAAGGCTCTGTAGCTGCTCGCAATCATATCGGTGGCACCGCACCTAACACCGTTAAAAAAGCAATTGAAAACGCTAGAAAACACTCTGCAGCAACCTAAGGCATCGTTTCGAATTGTTCACCTGACGAGATCAGGTGAACAACTTATAACGCTCTCGCCCTTAAAAAGGCCTGCTCAGATAATGCATGCCAAGCGCTGACCTGTTGTTTAAAATTCATGACTGAATCATACACGCGCCTAGCCATCGCATCACTATCAGCCAGCTCAGCAACAACATCAACAGAAAGCGCCAGCAACCTTTTAAGAACCTCATCGGGCAAAGCCATGACCTTAACCCCATGCTCATCAACGAGTATTTTTAATGCCTGATGATTACGCGCCGTATATTCTGAAAGCATGTCCAAATTAGCAGCTTTACAAGCAACCAAAATAATTTCCTGCAAATCCTTAGGTAAGGAATTAAATGCCTTCTCATTGATGAGACACTCCATTGTTGAGCCGGGTTCATGCCACCCTGGGTAATAGTAATATTTTGCCACCTTGTGTAACCCAAAGGCCAAATCATTATAAGGACCCACCCACTCTGTGGCATCCAAGGTCCCTGTTTGCAATGCTGTAAATAACTCCCCGCCTGGAATGTTAACCGTCGTACCGCCAGCTCGTCTCAACACCTCTCCACCCAAGCCCGGCATACGCATTTTTAAACCACTAAGATCCTCAAATGAATTTATTTCTCGATTGAACCAGCCGGCCATCTGAACACCTGAATTTCCGGTCGCCGCAGGAATAATACCAAAAGGTTGGTATAATTCACGCCACAATTCCATCCCACCGCCATAATACAACCAACTATTCATTTCTTGAGCCGTTAGCCCAAAAGGCACTGCCGAAAAGAACTGCGTTGTTGCTGATTTACCTTTCCAGTAATACGCTCCGGAATGACCCAACTCCGCAACTCCGTTAGAAACCGCATCAAATACCTCAAAAGCAGGTACTAATTCTTTAGCACCATAAACCTTAATTTTAATGCGGCCCCCACTCATGGTGTTGATCATCTGGGCTAACAAATTTGCATTCGTTCCCAGTCCGGGGAAATTCTTAGGCCAAGCCGTGACCATTTTCCAACGAAATTCAGCCTTGGCATTGACCACGGTTGGCATAGCAGCCAGCAGCGGGCTCGCTCCGGCTGCAACCATAAAGTTTCTTCTTTTCATGAACTCCCCTTATCTCTAATATGAACCGCCTTTATTCCTAAAGAATAAAATAGAATCTTTGAAATTACCAACCCTATTACGCGTGGCCACCTTAAAACATCTTGTTCAATCGCATTAAAGTTTACTTCAACGCAACATTTTCAGTATGTTGTCATACTCCTGTAACAATACCCCCGTATCCTAAATGGACTTTACGACAAAAACTCTTTACAATTATGGGGTTTATTGGCACGCATTCAATCTTAAGTCTTAGTGGATAACCGCAAGACTTCAGCAGGAAATTTCTAACGATTACGCAGGAGATACATCAATGGCAATTAGAGTTGCAATTAACGGTTATGGCCGTATTGGACGAAACATTTTACGCGCACTTTACGAATCCAACCGGACCAATGACATTCAAATTGTTGCAATCAACGATTTAGGCGATGCAAACACGAATGCTCATCTTACCCAATATGATACTGCACATGGAAAATTTCCAGGTGAAGTGACCGTTGATGGTGACGCTATGGTTGTTAATGGTGATCGCATCAAAGTTTTTGCCGAAAGAGACCCTTCAAAACTTCCTTGGGGAGAATTAGGCATTGATGTTGTTCATGAATCAACCGGTTTTTTTGCTAGTAAAGAAAAAGCTTCTGCGCATATTGCTGCCGGTGCTAAAAAAGTTATCATTTCCGCACCGGGCGGTAGCGATGTAGATGCAACCATTGTTTACGGCGTCAATGACAACATATTAACCGCTTCAGATACAATCATTTCAAATGCCTCTTGTACAACAAATTGTTTAGCTCCTTTAGTTAAACCACTGTTTGATACATTAGGGTTTGATCACGGTTTAATGACCACAATCCATTCCTACACTAACGATCAAGTTTTGACCGATGTTTTTCACCCCGACTTACGTCGCGCCAGATCGGCAACGCAATCGATGATCCCAACTAAAACGGGGGCTGCTACAGCTGTTGGCTTAGTGTTACCTGAATTAGCTGGAAAACTTGACGGTTTCGCCATGCGCGTTCCCACTATCAATGTTTCTGTTGTTGATTTAACCTTCCAAGCATCAAGAGAAACAACCAAAGAAGAAGTGGACGCTATCTTAAAAACAGCTTCTGAAACGTCGCTAAAAGGTATTTTGGAGTTCAATGATAAACCACTGGTTTCTATTGATTTCAACCATAACCCAGCTTCTTCTATTTACGAGTCTTCACTGACAAAAGTGCTTGAAGGTAACTTTGTTAAAGTTCTTTCATGGTATGACAATGAGTGGGGCTTCTCTAACAGAATGCTTGATACCACTATTGCATTATACAACGCTAAATAATTTAACTTAGGCCCTTAGTTCATGAAAAATCTTAGACGCACCAAAATACTGGCCACGTTAGGTCCTGCAACTGATGCACCCGGCGTCCTTGAAGGAATGTTTGCAGCCGGACTCGATGTTGTCCGACTTAACTTCTCTCACGGCGATGCTGAGACACAAATTGAGCGTGCTAACGCTGTCCGCGACCTTAGCGCACAGACTGGCCGACATGTTGGCATTCTCGTAGATCTGCAAGGCCCTAAAATTCGTATTGAACGCTTCAAAGATAACAAAGTTATTCTTGAAGAGGGCCAATCGTTTTCTTTAGATATTAACCTTGATAGCAATGCTGGCGATGAAACACAAGTCGGTATTTCTTACAAACCGTTAGCGCAAGACGTCAACCCCGGTGACCGCCTACTTTTAGATGATGGCCGTGTTGTTATGGACGTTGTCAACGTCGTCAATATGCGTGTTAATTGTACCGTTATTGTGGGGGGAGACTTATCCAACAATAAAGGGATTAATTTACAAGGTGGCGGTTTATCTGCAGCGGCACTAACCGATAAAGATAAAGCAGACATCCTAACTGCAGCGAAAATTGATGCTGATTACGTCGCCGTATCTTTCCCACGCACTGCTGACGACATTCATGAAGCCAGAATGCTTCTAAATCGCGCTGGCTCCAATGCAGGGATTGTCGCAAAAATTGAACGTGCTGAAGCACTAGATGTCATTGACGAAATCATCATAGCCTCGGATGCCATCATGGTTGCACGCGGAGATTTAGGGGTTGAAATCGGTGATGCTAATTTACCACCGGTTCAAAAAGATCTGATTAAAAGAGCACGCGCATTAGATAAAGTTGCGATTACCGCCACACAAATGATGGAATCCATGATCACCAACCCGATTCCAACACGCGCTGAAGTCTTTGACGTTGCTAATGCTGTTGTTGATGGTACTGATGTCATTATGCTTTCAGCAGAAACTGCCGCTGGTAAGTACCCGATTAAAGCGATTGAAGCTATGGATCGCGTCTGCCTTGAAACAGAAAAGCAACCTAATGTTAGACTTTCAAATCATCGTGTTGAGTCGCAATTTGACAGATCTGACGAAGCCATTGCCATGTCAGCCATGTATTTAGCAAACCATGGAAACTGCAAGGCTATTGTTTCACTGACCTGCACAGGCTCAACACCGTTGTGGATGTCTCGGATTAGTTCAGGGATCCCTATTTTTGCTTTTACGCACGACCCTAAAACTGCGAGTAAAGTGACCTTATATCGTGGCGTTTTTCCTTTTCTATTTGATAATAACGCACCGGATCAGGAAACACGTTATCAAGCAATTTTTGACATCATGAAGGATCGTCATCAAGTTAGCGACGATGATAATATCATTATTACGCACGGTGACTTTCATCGCGTAGAAGGCGGTACCAATACGCTTCAAATCGTTAAAGTAAGATAGTACCAGACCGCACTCGCACCTACGGCCTTGCGTTAGCAACATATGACGCAAGGGGTAGTGTTAGTGCCCCTTATCCTGCAACCACAGGCAAGACCCTTCACTTTCAGATTCAATCACTTGTAACCGCGCTTCATGCAGCGCCTGTTCCGCATCAGTACAAAAAATAACGGGCAACGGCTCTCGATCTCTCGAAATCTGACTCGCTTGCGATACAACGCCTGTTTCACCATGGTTCACTTCATCATCCAATAACGAAGACTGCCCGCCAGTCATCATTAAATAAACATCTGCTAAGATTTCCGCATCTAATAACGCCCCATGAAGCGCACGATGACTATTATTAATCGCATAGCGCTTACACAAAGCATCCAGACTATTACGCTGCCCAGGATGTTTTTTTCTTGCATAAACTAAGGTATCTAATACGGTACAATGCGTTTCCAATGCACCATGGGAATAATTCATTCGGGCTAATTCTGATTCAATAAACCCAGTATCAAATGGCGCATTATGAATGACTAATTCAGAACCACGCACGAAATCAATAAATTCATCCGCTACATCTTCAAATCTTTGCTTATCCTGAAGAAACTCATTGGTTATTCCATGCACCTCGATGGCTCCCTGATCAATGAAACGATCAGGATTCAAATAAACCTGAAAATGGCGCCCTGTTAACCGCCTATCAAGCAACTCAACACACCCTATTTCAATGATCCTGTGACCCTCCGCAGGTGAGAGCCCTGTGGTTTCGGTATCAAGAACAACCTGCCTCATAAAATATTCACCTTATTGAATCCACACCTTGATTAGCTAACCGGTCAGCGTGGTCATTACCTTGATTACCAGAATGACCTTTCACCCACATCCAGTTGATATCATGCCGGATCATTGCCTGATCAAGCCGTCGCCATAAGTCTTCATTCTTAACAGGTTTTTTTGCTGCAGTTCGCCAATTCTGTTTTTTCCAATTAAAAATCCACTCAGTAATTCCTTTTAAAACATACTGCGAATCAATATTTAAATCGACCTTACAAGAAGACTTTAGACTCTCAAGCGCCATAATAGCTGCCATTAATTCCATACGGTTATTAGTTGTCGCCATCTCACCACCAAACAACTCCTTAGTATGTCCTTGATACTGCATGACAACACCCCAGCCACCAGGCCCTGGATTTCCACGACAGGCCCCGTCTGTATAGATTTCAACAACTGTTATTTTTTTTTTATTCATTAAAAGAAAACTATCCTTACTGTATTTAACATGACTGACCACTAAATTGGTTTAAAAATGGGAACCCCACGCCTTTTATCTAGAGCCGCTAATTTAATTATATTATTGCACCGCTTAATCCCTCTTAAGGCGTAAGCCGTTACAAAATACGACTCTGCCCTTCGCCGATAGTCTTGGGGGTTTTGATAGTGTTCCCGACAATCAAAACCCGCGACTGTCTCTATTTCATAATTAAGCGATAATAATTTATTAATAAATTGTGAACGACTTAACGCACGATTTGGCAGCGATATTTTGTTAAGTGTTCTCGCCAAAACATAATCAAAGGCAAACCAACTCCAAGGATTAAAGCTAATAATAATCACCTCACCTTCAGGTTTTAACACCCTATCAATCTCATCAAGAATAGTTAAAAAATCAACCGTAAACTCTAAAAAATGAGGCAGCAAAATAAAATCAACCGATTCGGTTTCAAAAGGCAGATAACTTGCCTGTCCTGTAACATAAGAACACACTGTCTGACAACTCACAGGAGTGTCAATAATAATAGAACGCTGAACAGTAAACCCATCCAAAAACTCTTTTTCCCAACCCAAAAAACCTATTTGCAATATAAGTTGCATACTTGTAACCGAAAGACTCCGCCTCAGAAATAAGGACTCATTATGGCGCAATACCCTTCCACGAGGCGTTTCAAACCACTTATAGAGAAGTTCGTTAGTCACAAGATTATTAAATAAAAAATCAATTTATAAATGAGTTAAGATATGTCGATCTTTGAGCGCATTATATTGCTTTATTGGCTAAATTAATGAAATATTTTTTTATCTTTGTAAATATTCTTCTAAGCGGCTGCGCTATGCAAAACAAGCTCATCCCGATTCAAGACAGCACGCTTGCAATTAAAAAAAGAACGCCACAAACTCCAGCAGTCACTTTACCTCCCCCTACCCCTGAAACTCAAAATAACATTTGGCAACGAATCTTTGATCACTACCAGTTACAGGATATTAACCACCCTAGAATTACCCAAGAAATACAGCGCTATTTGAAGAACCCTAAATTTTTAGAAATCATTCAAAAACGCGCCAAGCCATATCTTTACCTTATTGCCGAAGCAACAGAGAAGCAGGGCCTGCCGGGTGAATTAGCATTATTACCCATAGTCGAAAGCGGTTTCCAACCTAATGCCTACTCATCGGGCAAGGCAGCCGGGCTTTGGCAGTTTATTCCCTCCACAGGCCGGATGTTTGGCCTGAAACAAAACTGGTGGTATGATGGCCGCAGAGATGTTTATACCTCAACGCAAGCCGCAACCCGCTACCTGAAAAAACTTAATAAGGAATTCGATGGCGATTGGCTATTAACGCTCGCATCTTATAATGCCGGCAAAGGGAATGTTCGGAAAGCTATCAAGAAAAACAAAAAGAAACACCGCTCAACGTCATACTGGTCACTACCATTACCTCAAGAAACACGCAGTTATGTGCCAAGATTGTTAGCACTCGCGAGAATTCTAGACAATGCAGAACACTATAATTTGCCTCAACCCGTCGTAGAAAATAAACCGCATCTGGGTTTAGTTAACATTAAGTCACAACTAGATCTTAAAAAGGCGGCCGAAATTGCACAAATCCCGTTAAAAGAACTCCTTCAACTCAATGCCGGTCTAAACCGCTGGTGCACGCCACCGGATGGCCCACATCATCTCCTATTACCGATAGCAAAAACTTCACTCTTTAAAAAAAACCTAGCAGAACTCCCTCTAGATGAATGGGTAACTTGGCAACGTCACAAAATAACCTCCGGAGAAAATTTAGGTGTTATCGCACTAAAATATCGCACCAGTGTTAAAGCAATCCGTGAGGTTAATCGCCTCTCTAGCACACTAATCAGAACGGGAAAATTTCTCCTCATCCCCACCGGCTCAACCGGTAAATACAACACCTTCGTAGCAACCGTAAACGCCTTTACAAACGAAAATACGGTTAAGAAAACAGTCGTCTATACCGTTAAAGAGAACGATAACTTGTGGTTAATTGCCCAGAAATTTACAACGCACTCCAGTAAAATTGCCCGACTCAATCATCTCAAGCTCAATTCTTATCTACAACCGGGACAAAAACTTCGAATTCCTCAAAAAAAGACCACCACTTTTCCCCAACAGTCGTCCATTAGCAAAGCACTACAAAAAATTTATTACACTATTCGCCGAGGTGATTCCCTATCGCATATCTCTAAAAAATTCAACGTTTCAATTGGCAACCTCCGGAAATGGAATAAAATCGGCCGCTATATTCAACCCGGTCAAAAACTAAAACTCCTTATCAATATCACCCAGCCGTCAGGCTAATCCCAAACAATCTTAGGAACAGCATTCAATAATCGCTGGGTATAAGGTTGCTGCGGATCATTCAAAACCTGATAGACAGGTCCAGATTCCACTATCTTACCTTGATACATAACAGCAAGTTCATCGGCCATCTCTGCAACAACAGCTAAGTCATGGGTAATAAATAAATAACTAATTCCATAATGACGCTGCAATGACTTTAACAATACAATAATCTTATCCTGTACCGAAACATCTAATGCACTGGTGGGTTCATCACAAATAATGAGTTTTGGCTGAACAGCCAATGCTCTAGCAATACATATCCTTTGTCTTTGTCCACCTGAAAACTCATGTGGATAACGCATCGCACATTCCACGGGTAGACCAACCTGCTGTAATAACTCGGCAACCTTAGCTTGACGCTTTTTAGCAGAAAGTTGAGGGTGTAATGATCGCATCCCTTCATCAATAATCTGCCCAACTAACATTCGAGGATTCATTGATGAATAAGGATCTTGGAAAATAATTTGTATATTTGAACGCATTCGCCGCAATGAATCACCTTTCAAGCCATTAATATCTTTACCTGACCATAAAACTTGACCTTCTACGTCAGCAACCAAATTCAACAACCCTTTACCCAGCGTAGTTTTACCGCAGCCAGATTCCCCGACGAGGGCTAACGTTTTACCTTCTTGAATACTAAAACTGACACCATCGACGGCCTTAATATGGCTCACTACACGATTAAAAATTCCTTTCCGAACAGGATAAGAAATTCTAATATTCTTAACTTCAAGTAAAATATTTCTCGTTAATACCGTGTCCGCACTACAACTATCAAATGAAGGCAAAGCCGCTAATAATGTTTGCGTATAGGGATGTTTCGGTTGCTTAAATAATTGCATGGTGGGAGCAACCTCAACAATACATCCCTTTAGCATCACTGCTACCCGGTCAGCCACCGTTGAGACCAGTGCGAGATCATGACTAATTAACCATAAACTCATACCGACTTTATCCTGAATCGACTTGAGTAACGTTAGAATCTGCGCCTGTATGGTTACGTCCAAGGCTGTCGTCGGTTCATCTGCAATCAATAAATCAGGCTCTCCAGCTAATGCGGCTGCAATCATAATCCGTTGTAATTGCCCGCCTGAAAATTGATGTGGATAATCATTTATACGACTTTCCGGTGACGGTATCTCAACTTGTCGTAATAACGTCAATACGCGATCGTGAATGTCAGGGGCCGTTAAATTGAAATGTATCTTAATCACTTCCGCAATTTGGGAGCCAATACTCTTAACTGGATTCAACGCAATCATGGGATCTTGGAAAATCATAGCAATCCTTCGCCCTCTGATTTTGCACATACCCGTTTCCGTTAAGGTCAATAAATCCTGAGTCTTAAAATACACGTGATCCCCGCTCATTTGTGCGCTACGCGGCAATAATCGCAGTACAGCCAATGCTGAAATAGACTTACCAGAACCCGACTCGCCCACTAAACCAAAAGTCTCAGACTCGAAGATATCAAAACTTATATTATCCACTGCATAAACTTTTTCACTATGCGTCTGAAACTGAACCGACAAGCCCTTAACGGACAAAACACTATTGGCCATACTGACTACGCCTTGGATCAAATGCATCCCTAACGGCATCAGCAAATAAATTTGCCGTCAATACCAAAATAAACATAAATACAAAAGCTGCAATCAAGGGCCACCAAACCACCGGTTCTCTCGCCATTTCCAATCGCGCACCATTAATCATATTACCCCAACTGTAGGTACTGGGATCAACACCAATATTAATATAGGACAATACGGCCTCTGCTAAAACCAAGGCGCTAAAATCCAAAACAACCGCAATCAAAATTATATGCATTACATTTGGCAGGATATGTTGCAATAAAATACCAAAAGGTTTAACACCTAATACTTTAGCGGCCTGAACGTATCCCATTTCTCGTAATTTTAAAGTCTCTGCACGTAACATCCGACATAGTCCCGTCCAACTGGTTACCCCCAAGATAAGGCATAAAAACAACAAACGCAGATCAGCTCTACTCTCAAGATTAGTAAACGATTCCGGATGATTTGCCATATAAACCTGTACCATTAATATGGATGCCGCAATCAATAGAACACTGGGGATAGAATTCAATGTGGTATAAATATACTGAATTAAGTCATCAACCCAGCCACGATAAAAACCCGCCAAAATACCAAAAATAACAGCCAGCGGTAACATAATAAATGTCGTTAAAGAACCAATAACCAATCCAGTCCGGATACTCTTGATGGTTTGATAAAAAACATCTTCACCCACCTTATCCGTTCCAAAGATATGGTAATACATTGATAACTCCATTAACCCGGCTACCCCAACAATAAGAATAGATATGGTTATACAAACAAAACCAGGGCAATAACGACGCGCACTCTGTTCTGACTTTTTACCTACAAATAACCCACGAAGACCCACCCCTGCCATACACAACATAAGCCCCTTACTTAACCCAGTCATTAATAGACTTAACAGATCAGATGTTTTTTCAGATTCAGGGTTTGTTAAATGACTGCCCCCAAATTGCAAGCGCGGAAAGGCCCAGACCTTATCACCACCATCTTGAGTGATGTACTCCTTGCTATAAAGATAAGCCGAAAAAGGTGCAGAATAAGTTTTTTCAGTATGTTGCCACAGTGGCTTAGCGCAATAATCTAACACACTAATAACCCCAGAAGATCGCTGCCCTTCCGCTCTAAAATGAATAGAATCTAAAAGTCCAACCGCTAAAAAGAACAGTAATATTATCATGGACAACATGGCGCTCTTATTAGCTGCTATCTTCTTCAGCGGTCGTTTAAGTCCGTCATGGTTCCTTAGCAGTACCCCAATACTGACCGAGCTGATTAACAACAGATAAATGAGCGCATCAGTCCATAAAATTATCATCTCACTCGACCTACAACAGTTTAACGCGAGGATCAACTAAGGTGTAACAGATATCCGTCAAGAGTAACCCAATGACATAAAGCACTGAACCTAAAAAAACCATTGACCTGACAATTGCAAAATCCTGGCGATTTATTGCATCAATAGTATAACTGCCTAGCCCAGGTATACTAAAAAAAGACTCCATAATTAAACTACCCATAAACAATAACGGCAGGACCACCACAACCCCTGTCAAAATAGGGATCATCGCATTTCCTAAAACATGCCTAAATAATGTTTGTGTTTCAGATAACCCTTTTGCCCGAGCAGTTACCACATAATCTTTCTCAACCTCTTCAATAAATAAGGCACGATACCAGCGTCCACCCGACCCTAAGCCTGAGACCACACTGATCACAATCGGTAAAATCAAAAATTTCAACGTATCTATACCATAACCAAACCCTGATATAGGCACTAATTTAAGCAACTTGCTAAACAAAAACTGCCCACCAATAATATAAAACAAGGCTGATATGGACATAATCACGACACAAGCAACCACGCCCCAAAATTCTAAATAACTATGCCTAAATAGAACCATCATCAAGGCAGCAAAGATATTCACCAATAACCCTAACAACAAAGAAGGTAAGGCAATGGCCAGACTTGGCCACATTCGTTGTTTAATATCAGCACCAATATCTCTACCACTATCAGAGACACCAAACTCAAAAGCAAATAACTTAATAGATTTCTGATAAAAAACTGTTTCCGTTATCTGCTTAAAAGAACGCCTTTCGGTATTTAAAAATAATGGCAAATCATAGCCATGCTCAACTTTCCATTTATTCACTGCTTGCTCCGTGACATGCTTCTGGCCTAATTGCATTCTCGCCATATCATTAGGTGTATTAACCACAAAAAATAAAAAGAAGGTCAAAATGTTAACGCCTAACAACAAAGGGAGTGTATACATAAGCCGACGAAAAATATACTGAATCACATGCTCTCCATGCCGGTTAACGTCAAAACAAAACTTAGCTTAAAGCGCATTAATCACTGCTTTTTTACGCTTACGATAAACGATAATCGCTGGAAAAATTAAGATGCCTAACAATCCAATCAATAGCATGAGAGGCCACCATAACGGGACATTCCAAGCCTGACGCAGTCGATTACGCTTTACACTATCAATACGCGTATATTTCAACTTATTATTAGCCATAAGATGAGGCTTCAGATTTTGATACCAACTGTGAATTAGCGAATAACTTTTAGGATAAAAACCTAAAACCCAGGGTGCATCATAACGAATAATTTCTTGTAACTGATGAATTTTTGCCAATCGATCAGGACCATTAGCTAAATTACGCATTTGTTCAAAAAGTCTATCATACGCATCATTTTGATAATTAACCGCATTCTCGCCCCCTGTTTTAATTTTGGAATGTGGACCATACAGCAAAAAGAAAAAATTCTCAGGATCTGGGTAATCAGCATTCCAACCCCATAAAAATAGTTGCGCATTACCGGAGCGAATTTTTTGCTGAAATCTATTATAGTCCGTTGCCCGAATAACTAATTGAATCCCTAATTTTGAGAATTGTTTTCTATACCAATTCAAACGCGCTCTGTCATCAGGGCCACTGGCTGACGTATCTAAATAAAGCACTAACGGCTCCAGTGTTGAAGAATCAATTCCCGCTTTAAAACCCGCTTCATCCATCAAGCGCTTAGCGGTATCAATCGATTTACGTTGATAGCCATCATTCCAATCATAAACATATGGATTTAAGCCGTCCAAATCCGCTTCAAAACCAAATATTCCCGGCGGTAATAGTCCTTGCGCCGGCACACCCCGACCATTCATAAAAATTGAAATATATTCCTCATAATCTATCGCAATTGAAATAGCCCGTCTTAATTTTCTTGCCTTATCCGACTTACCCCCAACAATAGAATCGATCATATTAAACCCCAAATAGGAGATAGAGGTGGTTACCGCCGTTTGAAGTCGAATCTCTTTTTCTTGTAACTCTGGCGTCAAAGCAGCTTGTCCACTACCGGTAAATTGAATCGCCTGATCAAAACTATCCGATGCCACACCTGAAGCATCATAATAACCTTGCAAAAATTTATTCCAATAGGGGATTGTTTCTTTTTCTAGCACATAAATAACCTTATCAATAAAGGGTAATGGCTTACCCGCATCCGCCAACAACCCTAATGCAAGATCATGAGACTCCCCGGCATTAGGATAACGTTCTAAATGAAAATAGGGGTTCTTAGATAAGACCATTTGACGATTAGGATTATTTTCCATTAGCATGTAAGGGCCTGTCCCTATTGGAAACCAGTCCAATGAAATATTTCTTTCCGCTAATCCTTCTTGCCCATAAAAAACGTCCGCTTCCCAAGGCATCGGCGAGAAAAAAGGCATCGACAACCAAAAAATAAATTGCGGATACTTACCATAAATACGAATCCGAAAATGATATTTATCTATCACCTCAACACCAGAAATATTTTGTGCTCTAAATTCCAACCAGTTTTTCTCTTTGGCCGCATTAGAAAAATCATCCAACCCCACAATATATTGCTTCATCAATTCTGCAATAGGGGAATGTATTTTGGGGTGAACTAAACGCTTGATCTGGTGGACATAATCTTCGGCAATCATTTCTCGCGTCCCAAGTTTCTCAAAATCGGTAATTGTTGAAATACCGGCTAAGTCATCTGCCTCTAAATCATGATAAATATACTTTTCCATCTTTGCTAACGCCGGGTGCGGCTGATAATGTACTCCTGATTTTATTTCAATCAAATAATCAGTAAAACGCACCGTTTCCGGTACAGTGCGCATTGTTAACAATCTTCCTGATTCATCTTCACTTAAATAAGTGATTTCCGGCATTTTTGTCGCCGTCAAGGGTATTAATTGATAAGGTCTTTTTAAATAATGATACTGAAACAGCGGTTCATAAATTTGCCCTATAATTGCATACTCATTAGAACTGTATGATACAGCGGGATCCAAATGCTTAGGTCTCTCCGAGAAAGAACTGTATAAAATTGATTTATCATGCTCTATTGCTGAATAAGGATTATTGAGCATAGAGTCATTACAACCACTCAATAACAGGCAATTTATTAATACTAACCAACGCGTACAATTAACATCAAACATTAAATAATCATTTCCTTAAATTTACTGGACAACGATAAACGGCTCATAGATACTTAATCTATTCTATCAACAAATTTAGTAGGAGATGATAATGGGTTTTTTGCAGGGTAAGCGCGTTTTAATTGTTGGCCTGGCCAGCAACCGTTCCATCGCTTGGGGAATTGCCCAGGCAATGCACAGGGAAGGCGCTGATCTAGCCTTTACTTTTCAAAATGAAAAATTACAAAGCCGCGTAGAAAAAATGGCCGGTGAATGCGATTCAAATATCACGGTAGAATGTGATGTCAGTTCCGACGACCAAATTAACGGTGTCTTTGATACTTTATCCCAACATTGGGATGGCTTAGATTGTATTGTTCATTCTGTTGCCTTTGCCCCTAGAGAGGCCTTAGAAGGCAGTTATCTTGATGCGGTCACACGAGAAAATTTTCGTATTGCCCATGATATTAGCTCCTACAGTTTTGCTGCGCTCGCCAAAGCAGGTAAGCCTCTGATGGAAGGCAGAAACGGTTCGTTACTCACCTTAAGCTACTTAGGCTCCCAAAGAGCAATCCCCAATTACAATGTCATGGGTGTTGCTAAAGCCAGTCTGGATGCTAATGTTCGCTATATGGCGGCTGCTTTAGGCCCTGATGGAACGCGTGTGAACGCCGTTTCTGCAGGTCCCATTAGAACCCTTGCCGCCTCTGGCATCAATAATTTCAGATCAATGCTCAGCAAAGCCGCCGCGACTGCACCTATGAAAAGAAATGTTTCAATTGGTGAGGTCGGAAATGCCGCTGCTTTTTTATGCTCAGACCTAGCCTCAGGAATTACCGGGGAAATATTATTTGTAGATGCTGGTTATAATATCGCAGGACTAGCCGCAACCAGCGAATAATTATTTTTAATATCCATAAAAAAAGGGGCTCTAGAGCCCCTTTTTTTAACTTAAATTAACGATGTTAAAGCTGCTCTGATAGGTTGACGACTGCGTCAGCCTGTAAATCACTTAGAACAGCGTCAAAGTCACCCTCAGACAATAACTTGGTAATATTAGTTCTAGCAATACCAAATTCCTTTTTATTCGCTTTTGCCAACGCCCCTTCTGTGACACTCAGCAGATTCACCACCGCCTGCTCACCCGACTCTAAAGCCACAACCATCGTCGTCGGTTGGTCGCTTTTAGGTTTTGCTCCAACAAAAATAGCACGGTTAATCTCCCAAGGTAAATCACCGTTATTCCGCCCTAAATCATCAGCAACAACAAAAGAAAAGCCCTTTTCCTTAGCCAACAGTTCTAAAGATTCCCCTGATTGAACTAACGCCTTTAATTCCTTCGCTAATTCCAGCGTTTGTTGTTTGGCAGAATCACCCTTAAGGCGGCTCTCAATCAATCCGCTTACTTCTGATAACTCTCTTGCCTTGGATGGGCTATGATTCAGAACCCTTAAAACAACTATTCGATCAGACCCTAATTCAATAACTTCACTATTATTTCCCGCTAAAACATCTTCAGAAAAAGCTTTCTCCCGCACTGATTCTTCTGCCGAAATATCAGTATTACCTTGAGCGCGCGTAAAGTTCTCAGTCTGGTGAATAGCCACGCCAATAGATTCTGCAGCCACCTCTAACGTATCAGGATTTTCAAAACTAATTTCAGCCAGTGTCTCACCTAACTCATAAAAAATATTTTCCGCTTCTACTTTCTTAAAGCCCAGTTCAACAATTTTTTTAACTTCCTCATACGGTTTGACGACACCCGGGGTTAATTCAGTCACCTTAATAATATGATAACCAAATTCTGTTTTTACGGGCTCAGATACCTCACCTTCTACCAATCCTAATGCTATTTCCTCAAAATCAGGATCCATATCTCCAGCAACAATCAACCCTAAATCGCCCCCTTTACTGGCTGATAATTTATCTGCTGAAAATTCACTGGCTAACGTTTCAAAGCTACTGGTTTTTAAACGTTCTTTTATCTCTGCCGCTTGTTCTGAAGCCTTATTCTTATCGGCTAATAAAATATGGCTAATTTTGCGACGCTCATCCGTTCTAAAAGCATCTTGTTGCTCTTGATAAAACATCTCTAATTGAGCCGATGTCGGGTTAATACTTTTTGCAAGATCACCTAAGGATAGCTCAATATATTCAATAGCAACTGTCGCTTCAGTCCGATAATTATCAACATGGTCCT
>JYMV01022723.1_pt1 | contig 95880 bp, 91 predicted proteins | sample 338911 | NCBI WGS metagenome assembly JYMV01 (sample SAMN03354496, study PRJNA234377) | hydrothermal vent metagenome | biome: Deep sea; feature: Hydrothermal plumes at the Eastern Lau Spreading Center, Western Pacific Ocean; material: Seawater | place: Tonga | collected 2009 | depth 2000 m m | reverse complement strand
AACGCGAAGCGGGGGTTCCGGGGGCCTCACCCGAGGCCAATCTACGTTATTCACAGCAACTGACTCAGCAGTTATTGCGATTGGCTGATGAGGTCATCATCAGCTACCCGACGCGCGTTGATCACGATGAGGTGGAGGTGAGTCCATTGCTCGGTTCCTTGCCCGAAAAATCGCGATCACAGATCTCGCGGGCGCCGCTGTCAGATTATGCATCCGTTATTTATGCCCACGCTGGTTTGGAGCGGGTTTCGTCCGATCCGGGGCCCGCACTGGCGGGGCAGCCGGTACGCGGTGGTAGTGGGGTATTCAAGGCACAGAGCGCGTGTCCATTTCGAGGCTTTGCCGAGTTCCGGCTCAATGCACAGGCACCGGATCGTCTGAGTCAGGGGCTGGATCCGGCCGAACGCGGTCAGTTGTTGCATCGGGTAATGGAACGGGTCTGGCAGAACATAAAGTCGCACGCTGCGTTGCTGTCGTTGGCTGATCATTCCCTGCGACAAGTCATCGATGACGCGGTTAGCGCCTCGGTTGAGGAAGCTGCGCGGTACAAACCGAAGACGCTGAGGGGTAAGTTTCAGGCGCTTGAGCGGTCTCGACTCAGTACCCTAGTGGAGCGCTGGATGCAGATTGAGCGAGACCGTGCGCCGTTTACCGTCGAGTCGACCGAGGCCAAGCATCACCTGAGTATCGCCGGGCTTGAGGTCGATTGCCGGGTTGATCGCGTCGACGTACTTGACGACGGGCAACGCGTATTGATCGATTACAAGACTGGAAATGTCGCCCCCGGTGATTGGTTTGGCGAGCGCCCCTTTGATCCGCAGTTGCCCTTGTATGCGCTGCTTTACCCGGAGCGTTTGGTTGCATTGAGTTTTGCTCGACTGCAGCCACAAGACATTCGGTTTCAGGGTGTGTCGAATGACGCATTGGTGCTACCTGGTATCAAGGCCTTTGCCTCGACCCGAGAAGGCAAGGCAGTGGGTGACTGGAGCATTCAGCTACAGGCATGGCAGGCGTCGCTGGAAACGTTGGCACAAGAGTTTTGTGCCGGGAATGCTGAGGTTGTCCCCCAGCATTCAAAATCATGTGACCATTGTCCGCTGCCCGGTTTGTGTCGTATCGACGAAATGTCGATGCTTGACGGGGAATCAGCGTGAAGCACGATATTGTCGATGCAGATGCTCGGGCGCAGGCGTTGGATGTGACGCGTTCATGGATAGTCCAGGCACCCGCGGGTTCGGGTAAGACCGAACTACTGACGCAGCGCTATCTGGCGTTGTTGGCGCGTGTATCGCAGCCCGAAGATGTGCTCGCGATCACCTTCACACGCAAGGCGGCAGCGGAAATGCGCCGTAGAATCCTGAATGCGCTTGATTGCGCTCGGTCACAGCCTTGTCCAGCGCTTGCGCATCAGCGTCAAACCTGGGAGCTGGCTAAAAAGGTACTCGTACAGGATGACCGGTGCGAGTGGGCGCTGCGGGATTCGCCTTCGCGGCTGCGCATTCAGACCATCGACTCACTGTGTGCATCGCTGGTAAGACAGATGCCGGTAACGGCTGGCTTGGGTGCGGTGCCCGCAACAACCACGGAACCTGATCCGTTGTATCGCGAGGCGGCGCGGGCAACGCTGGTGCGCCTCGAGTCTGGTCACAACGGCTGCGCTTCTGTTCGGTGTCTGCTGGGGCATCTTGATAATAATGTGATGCGCACCGAGACCATGGTCGCATTGATGTTGGCCAAACGCGATCAGTGGTTGCGCCATGTCGCCGATCCCGGTGATTTTCGTATTGGGCGTGAGTCGCTAGAAGCCGTACTGCGATCCTTGGTGAAAGAAACCTTGCTGCAAGCGCGTTCGCTGCTCGTACAGTCTCCCTTTGTGGATTTGCTGGAGTCAGTGCAGTATGCAGCGAGGAATTGTCAGAAAGCCGATCAGGATTCGCCGATTCGACACTGTCTTGGTTTACGCGATTGGCCGGAGGCGGCGTATGAGGCGCTGCCCCAGTGGCAAGGGTTGGCGACATTGTTGTTGACGGACAAGGATCAGTGGCGCGCTACCGTTTCGGTGCAGGTTGGGTTTCCGGCGAAGACGGCGGGCAAGGATGCCGCACAGAAGCAAGAGTTTGACTTGCGCAAACAGGCATTCCTTGAGTTGCTCTCCGAGTTGCGCGGCAATGAGTCCATGCGTTTGGCTCTGGCTTCGATTCGACGGGTGCCAGCACCCTGTTATCAGGATGATCAGTGGCAGGTTCTGGAGGCATTATTTGAGGTATTACGGATCGCCGTCGCCGAACTCAAACTCATCTTTCAAGCCCAAGGTCAGGCAGATTTTTCCGAGGTCATGATGGCGTCGGTGGTGGCGCTGGGGCATCCGGATAATCCTTCTGATCTGGCATTGCAGCTGGATCATCGCATTCAACACTTATTGGTCGACGAGTTTCAGGATACCTCCATTACCCAGTTTGGTTTGTTTGAGAAATTGGTCGCCGGGTGGCAGTCTGACGATGGGCGAACCCTGTTTGTGGTCGGTGATCCGATGCAGTCGATCTATCGCTTTCGCGAGGCGGAGGTGGGCCTGTTTCTTCGCGCCAGACGCCATGGCATCGGCGATGTGCCATTGCACCCGCTGCAACTCAGTGTCAATTTTCGCGCCGTATCCGGGCTGGTCGACTGGTTTAATCAGACTTTTAAGCAGGTGTTTCCATCGACCGATAATATCACTACGGGCGCGATCCGTTATGCGATGGCCGATGCGCTTGGGCAGGATCAGGCGGATATCCAGATACATCCGTTCATCGGTACTGATGGCGATCAGGAACCGGCTCGGGTGCTGGCCATTATTGATCGGATTCGCCATATTGAGCCGACCGCATCGATCGCAATTTTGGTGCGCAGTCGTACCCATTTGGTGCCCATAACCACGGCGATGGACGCGCACGGTGTGGAATGGCATGGGGTTGATATTGAGCGCTTGGCACAGCGATCCGTGGTCAGGGATTTACGTTCGTTGCTGCATGCGTTATTGAATCTTGATGATCGATTGAGCTGGTTGAGTATTTTGCGGGCACCGTGGTGTGGAATCGGTTTGGCGGATCTGTTGGCCATAACCACCAAAGCAGGTAACGGTGTACTGTGGAATGTGCTTGGGCATGGCGTCACGTGCGAGGGGTTGAGTCCACATGCGCGGGCAGCGTTGGCACGCTGTTCTCAGGTGTTTAAGAAGGGGCTGGAGCAACAGGGCAGAGGAGCGCTCAGTCTGTGGCTGGAGGAGGTGTGGCGTTTGCTCGGAGGGCCTGCCTGTGTCACCGAGGCATCCGATCTAGAGGATGCCGACGCCTTTTTCTGCTTGTTGCGCGAGTGTGATCAGGATGGCTGGCTACTGGATCTGGAGGTGTTGGATGAGCGACTGGTCAAGCTCTACGCCTCAGCTCGGACGGAGTCCGAGGGCGCTGTGCAAGTGATGACCATCCACAAGTCCAAAGGTCTCGAATTCGATTATGTGATTCTTCCGGGCTTGGCTCGTCGTGCACGTGGTTCCGACAGCCGCCTGTTGCTGTGGGAGGAACGCACCCAGATGGGTGGGGTGACCGATCTGGCGGTGGCACCGGTCAAGGCAGCCGAGCAGGATGATTCGCCGATTTACCGCTGGTTACAGCAGATCGAGTCGGCGCGAGGCATGAACGAAACCAGCCGCTTACTGTATGTTGCGGCGACCCGAGCGCGCAAGGGTGTGCATCTGTTGGCTTGTCTGGGGTTGAAGGCGTCATCCCAGCCCCCGCGGCTGCTCGCACCGGTAAAGGGTACCCTGTTGGAGCCATTATGGCCTATCGCCGAACCGGAATTCACACAGGCGTTGGCACAGAAAATCGCGCGCTCCGATACCGGGCAAGCGGCAGCAATCGAGGAGTCGAAAGCGGGTTTGCAGCGTTTACCGGCTGATTGGCAACTGCCAGCGCCGCCGACATCGATTAGCTTGCCCTCTATTGTGTCATCAGGCCGTGCAAGGTTGCCGATAGAGCCGGTTGAGTTTTCTTGGGCAGGCGATGTTGCCCGGCACGTCGGAACCGCGGTGCATCGCTATCTTCAGCACTTTAGCCAGAGCGGCGTCGATGGCTATGATGCAGAACGGATTCGGGGACAGGTACAGGATTGGCTTGCGGCGTCTGGAGTTCCGGATGAGCAGCTTGCCCCGGCCGTCGATCAGGTAGATGAGGCCTTGCGTAAAACCCTTGGCGATACACGCGCCGCATGGATTCTGGATAACCTGCATGAATCGAGTGCCAGCGAGTTGTCTTTGACCGGCATGGTGGATGGCCAACTTGCGCATGTCGTGATCGACCGCACCTTTGTTGACGCAGATGGGATTCGCTGGATAATCGATTACAAGAGCGGTAAGCATTCTGGTTCAGAGCTGGATATCCATCTGGATCGTGAGCAGCAACGTTATCGACCTCAACTAGAGCGTTATGCTCGATTGATGAGTAAGATGGAGTCCAGACCTATCCGTTTGGCGCTGTATTTTCCTGCCATGGCAGGTTGGCGCGAGTGGTCATATAGTAGCGATAATGAGGATCGAGAGAATGTCTGATAATCCCCCCCAGAGTTTGGTTGTTGCGATCTCGTCACGAGCCTTGTTTGATCTGGACGAAAGCCATCAAGTGTACGAGAGCCAAGGTGTCGATGCCTATCACAAGTATCAGATAGATCACGAAGATGATTTTCTGCAACCCGGGGTCGCGTTCCACATGGTACGCAAGCTGTTGGCGGTGAATGAGCGTACCGAAGGACGTTCGCGGGTTGAGGTTATTTTGTTGTCACGCAACAGCGCCGATACCGGACTACGGGTGTTTAACTCCATCCAGCACCATGGGCTGGATATTACCCGTGCGGCGTTCACCAATGGGCAATCGCCTTACAGCTATGTGTCCGCATTTGGAGCACATCTGTTTCTGTCATCTAATCGGGAGGATGTCTCGATGGCGCTGCAAGCAGGCGTGGCGGCGGCCACCATTCTGCCATCCAACAGTGGCCTCAAAGAATCCGATCAACTGAGGATTGCCTTCGATGGTGATGCGGTGTTGTTTTCTGACGAAGCGGAACAGATATACCAACAGGGCGGGCTTGAAGCGTTTACCGAAAGTGAAAAGGCAGCGGCTCGGCGGCCATTGTCGACTGGCCCGTTCAAGTCCTTTCTCATGGCGTTGCAACAGATTCAGTCGGAGTTTCCAGCCGATGATTCACCGATTCGCACCGCGCTGATTACGGCCAGAGCAGCGCCGGCGCACGAGCGTGTTATTCGAACCCTGCGCGAATGGAATATCCGCATTGATGAGGCACTATTTCTCGGTGGTCGTGACAAAGGTGAATTTTTGCGCGCGTTTGGCGCAGATATTTTCTTTGATGATCAGCGTGGTCACTGTGAGTCAGCCCGTCAGCATGTGGCCACCGGCCATGTGCCCTCAGGCATTGTTAACCAGTCGTAAGAACAGGCTAAGTTAGCCAACACCGAACGACATCTTGGACGCTTCGTTCTGGAATGGAACAGTTAGCCCAAGTACACCGGTTGTCAGTTTGTCTGCTTTCATATCATCATTTCAGAACAAATAATTTCTGGCACGCGTATTGGTAACCCATGCCAATACGGCGCGCGCTCCATCAAGAAGTTTAGCGGCGAATTAGGGGTTTTGTGGAGGATGGGGCAGATTGATATGTAACGTCAAACAATTGTTTTTGAGGGACTTAATCTATCTTCTCTAACCAGTCTCGGAACCATGTATCCCGGCAGTTGTTGGCGCAGTCGGGTATGGATGGATTTGGCTACCTCCAGATCAACATCGAAGTGGGAGGCGCCGCGAACCTTGTCCAGAATGTGTAGATAATAGGGGTGTACCCGCGCGTCGACCAAGGACTCGCTGAGTGTTGACAGGGTATCGACCGAATCATTGACACCGCGTAGCAACACACTTTGATTGAGTAACATCGTTTGAGTGCCGTCGATTTGTTGCAGAGCAAGGCGCACCTCATCGTCAAGTTCGGCGGCGTGATTACAGTGCACGACCATGACACACTGCAGTCGTGTGTGCAGCAGCATCTGTAGAAACTCAGTACAGATACGCCGTGGTAACACGATGGGCAGTCGCGTGTGAAATCGCAGGCGCCGTACATGCGGGATGGCTCCCAGCGCATCGATCAGTTGACCCAAACGTGCATCGCTGAGCATCAATGGGTCACCGCCGCTCAGAATAACCTCCGCTACAGATGAATCATTCGCAATGTATTCGAGCGCTTGTTGCCATTGATCTTTGCCGGCCTGGCCATCGGAATACGGATACTCACGTCGAAAGCAATAGCGGCAGTTAATCGCGCACGCGGGGGTTGTGATCAATAACGTGCGACCATGATACTTGTGTAGTACGCCAGGCACGGTCATCGCGTCGATATCACCTGTGGGGTCTGCGATGTATCCGGGTTGATCTTGCACTTCGGCATCGAGTGGCAGAACCTGACGCAGCAGTGGGTCGTTGGGATCGCCCTTTTGCATGCGTCGAACAAAGCTGCGCGTGACTTTGAGGGGGAAACAGTGCGCGGCGCGTTTGGCTCCATCGAGTAGTGCCACATCCAGATTCAGTAGTGACAAAAGCTCGGTCGGATCGGTTATGCACTGGCGCAGTTCCGATTGCCAGCTATGCGCCGAATTCGCCTTATTCGTAGTGGAGATCTGCCGAAATTCGGCGCTTTGGGTTATCATGCGCTCTACCGTAGTGAATTGAGATAATCATGGCAACTTATAGCACCAACGAATTTAAAGGCGGGCTCAAAATCATGCTCGATGGTGACCCATGTAGCATTATCGAGAACGAGTTTGTAAAGCCGGGCAAAGGGCAGGCGTTTAACCGGGTCAAGATCCGCAATCTTAAGACCGGGCGGGTGATCGAGCGCACGTTCAAATCCAATGAGTCCGTCGAAGGCGCCGACGTGATCGAATTGGATATGGAATATCTCTATTCGGATGGTGAATTCTGGCATTTTATGGAGCCCAAGACGTTCGAACAGTTCGCGGCCAGCGAGGCGGCGCTGGGTGAGGCGAAACAGTGGCTGAAAGAGCAGAATACCTGCACGGTAACGTTATGGAACAACGATCCGATTTTGGTCGAGCCACCCAACTTTGTATTTCTGGCGGTTGCCGATACGGATCCGGGGGTGCGTGGCGATACGTCCGGTGGCGGTGGTAAACCAGCGACTCTGGAGACGGGCGCGGTGGTGCGTGTGCCGTTGTTTATTGATATCGGTGAGGTGCTCAAGGTCGATACTCGCAGTGGTGAGTATGTTGGGCGGTCGAAGGATTAGGCTACTCACTTGCCAAATTATGGCGCTGTGGAGTGATGGAACGTCCCGAGGTCATGAACTGGAAGCCCACAGCCAGCATTGAGGTACTTCGTCGCCGTGCTCAAATGCTGGCCGACGTCCGGCGTTTTTTTGCGGATCGCGACGTACTCGAGATTGAAACGCCTACGCTTTCATCTGCCGCTAACACGGATCCCGTGTTGCATAGCCTGTCGTTGACGTCAGATGACTCTAAAAAGCAGTTCTATCTACACACATCTCCCGAACATGCGATGAAGCGACTTCTTGTCGCGGGTAGTGGGTCGATATTTCAGATTGCTCGGGTCTACCGTGCGGGTGAGCGGGGGCGGTTTCATCAGCCGGAGTTTTCACTGCTCGAGTGGTATCGCGTGGGCTTTGATTATCATCAGTTGATGGCTGAGGTGGTTGAGCTATTGCAGTTACTGGTGCCCGAGCTGTTGGGTCCGCGTGCGGCGTTAAAGATGACGTATGCGGACGTTTTTCGCCGTTATGTTGGCATTGATGTGGGATCGGCTGCGGTTGCGGATTTAGCGTCTGCGCTGGCGTCTCACGACATTCAGTTTGTGGCGGATGAATTAGATCATCGGGTGTTGGTGGATCTGTTGTTCAGCCATGTGGTACAGCCGCAGCTGGGGCGTGACGATATTACGTTGGTGTATGACTATCCCGTCGATCAGGCATCGTTGGCATTTGTGCGCGCGGGTTCCGAGCCGGTGGCGGAACGTTTCGAGGTGTTTGTTGATGGCGTTGAGCTAGGCAATGGTTATCGGGAGTTAACGGATGCTATCGAGCAGCGGCATCGATTTGAAACCGATAATCAGCGGCGGTTACTGCAGGGTTTACCCGCGATGCCGATCGATGAGGCTTTTCTTGCCGCATTGCGACACGGTTTACCGGAATGTTCAGGTGTGGCGTTGGGGCTTGATCGTTTGATGATGTTGCTCGTCGGTGTTGACGACATCACTCAGGTAATCAGCTTTCCGATTGACTGACCCATGCGGACAGAGGCGCCTGCGCTCAAAAACGTGTCCCATTGCAGGGTGTTTTCGGGGAACAGCAGGATCACGGTGGACCCCATGTTGAAGCGGGCGATTTCATCGCCGCGCACAAACTCGGGTGGGGTCTGTCCGGTAAATTTTCGATAGCGTTGCCAGCGTCGACTGGGCGGCATCTCCACTCCGGACCATACGGTTTCAACACTACCGACATTCATTGCACCCACCATGACCATCGCCATGGGTCCGTGGTCGGTGTCAAAGATCGCTACCAACCGTTCATTGCGTGCGAATAGGCCCGGGACTCTGGCCACGGTGGCGGCATTCACGCTAAACAGGCGGCCGGGGATGTACAGGGTTTCGCGCAGGCGGGCGTCGCAGGGGATGTGTATGCGGTGATAGTCGCTGGGGGCTAGATACAGTGTCGCGAAGAGTCCGTTGCTAAATTGCGCGGCACATTGATCTCGATTGCCAAGCAGGGCGGTTAGAGAGAAGTCATGGCCCTTGGCTTGATAGAGTCGATCCGCTTCGATTGTGCCTACTTCGCTGACCGTGCCATCGACTGGACAGGCCAGAGCGCCGTTCTTATCGGTTATTGGTCTTGCCGACGGTGTCAGTGCACGAGTAAAAAATTGATTGAAACTTGGATAGGCAGTGGGGTTTTGTTCAACGGCGGATGACATGTCCACCTGGAAGGCCTGTACGAAACGTCGAATAATGAAATCTTTGAACGGTGACCACTCGATACGGGTGAGCCAGTGCGTCAGAGCAGTAATGCGATGATGGGGTAGCAGATACTGCAGAGAAACAAACAGGCGGGCTAACATGGCAGCTTTATGCGATACCCGGTGAGGCATGAAACTGCCGCACCGGGATCGAGGTGATTATTTGCTGAGAACCGTCATCGCGGCCGGCAGAGCCTTGCCGCCGTTGATGTTGGCGCCCATGTCGGAGAGCACCGATTCCAACGCGCCCAGACACACAAGGATGTTCTTGCTGTTGGCACCGCTGCCCATCAAGCCAATGCGCCATACCTTGCCGGCGAGGGCGCCAAGGCCTGCACCGATTTCCAGATTAAACTCTTCTAACAGACGTTTGCGCACGACCGCATCTTCAGCACCTTCAGGCAGGGTTACCGAGTTGAGCTGTGGAAGACGATCACCTTCTTTTACGATGAACGACAAGCCCATGGCTTCAAGTCCCGCACGCAGGGCCTGATGCATCTTCTCGTGTCGTGCCCATGCGTTCTCGATTCCTTCTTCTTCGAGCATGACCAAAGATTCATGCAGCGCATAGAGGGCGTTGATTGGCGCAGTGTGATGGTAAGAACGGGCGCCACCACCGCCATCGCCCCAGTAACCCATGACCAGATTCAGGTCCAGAAACCAGCTCTGCACCTTGGTCTTGCGGTTTTTGATCACGTCCTGAGCGGCTTCGTTAAAGCTAACGGGTGAAATGCCTGGCACACAACCAAGACACTTTTGGGTGCCGGAATAAATAGAGTCAATGTTCCAGTCGTCTACCATCAATGGCGTGCCAGCGAGTGAGGTGACTGCATCAACAATGGTCAGACAGTCGTGCTTGTGGGCGATTTCAACCAGAGTTTTGGCATCGGATTGTGCGCCCGTTGATGTTTCAGCATGTACAAACGCAACAAAACGAGCATCAGGATTGGCCTTCAGCGCATCCTCCAGCTTCTGTGGATCAACCACTTCACCCCAGGCGTCTTCAACCATCACTGCCGTGGCACCGCAACGCTCGACGTTTTCTTTCATGCGTCCGCCAAACACGCCATTTTGACAAACAACGACTTTGTCGCCGGGCTCGATCAGGTTGGTAAAGCAGGTTTCCATGCCAGCAGAACCCGGGGCAGAGACTGGGAAGGTCAGGGCATTTTTGGTCTGGAATGCGTACTGGAGCAAGGTCTTGCATTCTTCCATCATGCCGACAAACGCGGGGTCTAGATGGCCGATGGTGGGGCGCGACAGCGCTTCCAGAATCCGCGGGTGAACGTCCGATGGACCGGGACCCATCAGGGTACGAGTAGGGGGGTTAAAACTGATTGCCATGCGCCTGCCTCAAATCTTGCATTCTGTAAACCGCCCAGTATACGTGGGCGGTCTGGGGGCAAGCAACAATAATCTGGGGGTGGGGTATCAGGCCGCAGTGAGATTCGTCATGCCGGCGAATGCCCACTGGTGTCCGGATATAACGTTATGCTTGACCTGAACGGTCGTTCTTCCGGACGTAGCGAAGTGGAGATCCGCAATCCAGCGGCTTCTGGCGATTGGCTACATTCTCTGGATACCGGCTTGCGCCGGTATGATTCCAGTTTACGTAAGGTGAGACTGGGGGCCGCGAATCAACCCTTGAAGCTACCGACGATCTGCTGCAGTCCGCGCGCGAGTTCCGCGACATTCTCGCTGGCAGTGGCGGTTTGCTGGGCGCCGCCGGCGGTGCGTTCGGTCACCGTATTGATATTGGTGATATTGGCTCGAACCGCGTTGGTCATCTGGTTCTGTTCGCTGATCGACTGGGCAATGCTCTGGTTGATACCTTTAATCTTGTCGACCGACTGGGTGATGGCTTCGAGTGAACTGCCGGCCTTTTCGGCCTCTTCAACACTGGCATTGGCAAGTTCCTGACTGTTGGCCATGACTTTTACCGCATTGGCGGTGCCGCCCTGTAGCCGCTCAATAATTTCCTGAATTTCCTGGGTTGATTCCTGGGTGCGGCTTGCAAGCGTACGAACCTCATCGGCAACGACCGCAAACCCGCGTCCCTGTTCGCCTGCGCGCGCTGCTTCAATCGCTGCGTTCAATGCGAGCAGGTTGGTTTGTTCGGCAATACCTCGAATCACCTCGAGCACGGTGCCAATCGATTCACTGTCCTGCTCCAATCGTTGAATAACGTCGGCGGCACGCGACACATCAGACGCGAGATTGTTGATACTGCTGATCACCTGAACGACAACGGTTTGTCCAGTTTTGGCTTCGTTGAACGCATCGGCTGCCGCCTCAACTGAATGGACGGCATTCTGGTTGATTTCGGTTCCCGTGGCAGACACTTCTTCAATCGCGGTGGCGACCTGTTCGGTTTCACTTTGCTGTGACTGCATACCCATGCTGGCTTCACGCGTGGTGTTCGACGTCTCGGTTGCCGCCGCTGCCAACTGGTTGCTGCTGGAGGTAACTTGCGAGATAACGGACTGGATTTTGTCGGTAAATTGGTTGAAGGAGGTTGCAAGCGCTGCGAGTTCATCACTGCCCTGAACCTCAATACGTCGGCTAAGGTCACCGTCGCCATTGGCGATCTCTTCGAGATTGATGGCCACTTGATTGAGAGGTTGCAGTATCGACGCGGCGATAATAAGGCCCACGACGCCAGCCATTGATATGGCCACAATCATGACGCCCAATACCGGTATTATCTGATCCTCGTTCAGTGAGGAGGCCACCAGTAACACGCTACCCACTGCGATGACGCCAAGAATGGCAAAGGCCCATAAAAACCGCTGTCGTATCGTGGTGTTTAGCAAAAAGTTCACAATCGTGTCCCCCTGAGACAAGTATTGGTGATGGTGCGAAGCCATCATCCGTTGCCTGACTAGCGACCAATCCAGGGGATTGCTTTAACGAATTATCCGTGTGTAGGAGCGGCCTTGGCCACGAACCTATTCATCCGGAGGGGCCAGTTCGCAGCCAAGGTCGCTTCGGTAGGGGCGAGAGATCGTGGAGTTGGCGCTAACTAATGCCGTCGGCGAGTAGTTCGATCCAGTGTCGAACCGGCTGCGAGGCATTCTGGCTGAGGTGCATCTGACAGCCGATATTGGCCGTGACGATGACGTCAGGTTGGTCCGATTCGAGCGCGGCCAACTTATTTTGGCCGAGTGTTTGCCCCATTTCAGGGTGTAATACCGAGTACACCCCGGCCGATCCACAGCACAGATGACTGTTCTCGACGGTGGTTAGGGTCAGCCCCATCGCGCCAAGAATAGACTCGACGTTACCCACCACTTTCTGTCCGTGTTGCAGTGTACAGGGGGGATGCCAAGCGACTCGGCGGGCGCTGGGGCGCGGTAGTGAACTGAGGTCTTCGTCGCTGAGAATTTCTGCAATATCCCGAGTCAGGCGGGATACCGTGGCGGCCTTGTCGGCGTAGTCCGGGTCAAGCGCGAGTAACTGGCCGTACTCCTTGACGAAGACACCGCAGCCGCTGGCAGTGATGACGATGGCTTCGGCACCGGTCTCGATGTGTGGCCACCAGGCATCGATATTGGCGCGCGCAAAGTCGAGCGCTTCATCCGGCGCCGACAGGTGTTGGCTCAAGGAACCGCAACAGCCCGATTCGCGGATTCGCAACAGGCGGATTCCGAGTCGATCCAGAATCCGGGCAGCGGCCGTATTGGTGCTGGGAGCCAACCCGGGTTGAACGCAACCATCAAGTACCAGCATGCGACGTGGATGTTGGCTGTCGGGCCACGCGCGTTGTGCTTGATGAGGCGGGATCTTTTGCTTAAGCATCGGCGGTAGCAGTGGTCGAAACAGTTGCCCGATGCGCAGCAATGGTGTGAACACCGTTGCGCTGGCCAGCACCTTGCGCAGAACCAATCGAGCCAGCCGTTGACTCGCGGGACGCTGCACCCTCTGGTCCACCATCTGGCGGCCAATATCGAGCAGGCGGCCATATTCTACTCCCGACGGACAGGTTGTCTCGCAGTTGCGGCAGGTCAGACAACGGTCGAGATGCTGCTGGGTATCGGTTCCCGGTTCGACGCCTTCGAGCACCTGTTTGATCAGATAGATCCGCCCACGCGGCCCATCAAGTTCATCCCCCAATACTTGGTAGGTTGGGCAAGTCGCCGTACAAAAACCGCAGTGAACACATTTGCGCAGGATATTTTCTGCCTCGATGCCCTCGCGACTGTTGCGCATTGCCTGTGTCAGATTGGTTTGCATGGGTGATTACCAGTCTGGGGAGAATCGTCGTGGGTTAAGAATGCCGGCTGGATCAAACGCTTGTTTGACCCGGCGCTGCAGATCACGGAGTCCGGTGGGTAATGGGTGAAACACCGGTGCGTCAAGGTCAGCTTGACGGAACAAAGTGGCGTGGCCACCACAGGCTTCGACGGCGGCGCGGACAACGGTTGCCCGCTCATCGCTTAACAGCCAGCGTTGGGCACCACCCCAGTCATAGAGACAGTCGCCATGCAGGGGTAGCGGTTGGGCTCCACCTTGCAGTGATACACGCCATAGCGGTTTCTCTGACTCGAAAAAGGACAAGCGATGTTCGCGTAGGTCGTTCCAAAACTGATCATCTGAAGCGCGCGCATCAGCGCCGAGCAGGGCATGTGCTGCATCCAGCGAACTTGGGGTGCCGGACAAACGCAGGCGCAGCGTATCCTGATGGTGGCATGCCGCAGTGAGTGGCAGTGCAGTGCTTGACCATTGCCTGAGCCAGGCCGACAGATCATTTTCAGCGAGTTCGAATTGCAGGGTTAACGATTGCTCAACGGTGGGTAACACCTTGAGCGAGATATCCAGAAGCACACCGAGCGTTCCCATCGCACCGACCATCAGACGTGACACGTCATAGCCGGCGACGTTCTTCATTACCTGTCCGCCAAATTTAAGTATCTCGCCCTTGCCGTTGATGCAGCGCACCCCCAACACAAAATCACGCGCCGACCCGCTCCATGGCCGAGCTGGGCCAGACAGTCCTGCGGCGATGGTGCCACCCAAGGTTGCGTCGGCGCCAAAGTGGGGAGGCTCAAACGCCAGCCATTGACTGTGTTCGTGTAGTGCGGCTTCGATTTCGCGTAGCGGTGTGCCCGCCTTGGCGGTGATCACCAACTCGCTGGGCTCATAACTGATGATACCGGTGTGTGTGCGGACATCGAGTGAGTCTCCGTCAGTCGCATTGCCGAGAAACGACTTGCTGTTACCGCCGACGATGCGCAGCGGTTGTGCTTGCGTATGCGCCAGAGTTACTTGTTCGCTGAGTTCGATGTCGGTGGACATGTTCGATTAAAAGCGGTCGAGTTCGGGAAACGGCAGTTCGCCGTTGTGGACATGCATGCCGCCGAGTTCGGCACAACGATGCAAGGTGGGTACGGCCTTGCCGGGGTTAAGCAAGCCAGTTGGATCAAAGGCGTGTTTGACCGCGTGGAACTGGGTCAGTTCAGCAGCTCGAAACTGACTGCACATCTGGTTAATTTTTTCGATGCCCACCCCATGCTCACCGGTAATGGTGCCGCCAACCGCGATACAGGTCTCCAGAATTTGCGCACCGAAGGCCTCTGTTTGCTCAAGTTCGCCAGGCTTGTTGGCATCATAAAGAATCAGCGGATGCAGATTGCCGTCGCCGGCGTGAAACACGTTGGCGACGGCCAAGCCGTATTCTTTTGACAGCTCGTCAATCTTGCTGAGTACCTGTGGAAGATGACGACGAGGGATGGTGCCATCCATGCAGTAGTAGTCAGGCGCAAGCCGACCCACCGCGGGGAATGCGGCTTTGCGTCCCGCCCAAAGGCGTTGTCGTTGGGCGGGGTCGGTTGCACGTTGCAAGCTGGTCGCGCCGTTGGTGTTCAGCAGTTCGCAAACGCGTGCCGTCTGCGCCGCCACATCTTCGCGACTACCATCCAGTTCGCACAGCAGGATAGCCGCAGCATCCGTGGGATAACCAGCGTGTGCAAACGCCTCGGCGGCACGAATGGCGGTGTTGTCCATCATTTCCAGTCCGGCGGGAATGATTCCGGCACCAATGATCAGTCCGACCGCTGAACCGGCGAGTGCGACATCGTCAAATCCAGCCAGAATAACTTCGGCGACATCGGGTTTGGGTAACAGCTTTACCGTGATATCCATAATGATGCCGAGCAGACCCTCGGACCCGGTCATTACCGCGAGCAGATCGTAGCCGGGGCCGTCCAGACCGCTACCACCGACAGTGATTTCCTCTCCTTGCATGGTCAGAAAGGTAAGCTGCTGGATGTTGTGTACCGTAAGACCGTATTTAAGGCAATGCACACCGCCGGAGTTTTCCGCGACGTTACCGCCGATAGAGCAAGCAATCTGCGAAGAGGGATCGGGGGCGTAGTAGAGGTTATGACAGGCAACCGCCTCAGAGATGGCAAGATTGCGCACCCCCGGTTGAACGCGTGCGGTACGGTTGACGGGGTCGACCTCAAGAATCTGATTGAACCGCGCCAGACTCAACAACAATCCGTTACTCAACGGCAATGCACCGGCAGACAGTCCGGTGCCTGCGCCGCGTGCGACCACGGGTATGTCGAGGTCGCAACAGGTTTTTAGAATTGCCTTCACTTGATCGATCGATTTGGGCAGGGCGATCGCCATCGGCAGTTCTCGATAGGCCGACAAGCCATCACACTCATACGGTCGCATCTGTTCCGTAGTCGTCAGTAGACTGTCACCAGCGATGATGCCCTTCAGTGCGGATATCAGGCGTTGTTTCATCAGGTAATAACCGACGGTCGATCTCGCCCAGTCAATTCCTGGATGCGTGCAATCTCAACCGCGGCGACCGCCAGTTGTTGCGTTGCGTCACCGGTGTCCAGATCATGCTTGTCGCTGTCCGGTTCAAACGATTCAATGTATACCCGCAACGTGGCTCCCTCGGTGCCGGTGCCGGACAGGCGATATACAATGCGTGAACCAGTAGCGAAAAAGATTCGAATTCCCTGCTGTTCGCTGATGCTGTTGTCGATGGGATCCTGATAACGAAAGTCATCTGCGGATTCAATCTTCAATCCATTCACGGTACGGCCTGCGAGTTCGGCGAGGCCGTCGCGCAGATGTTGTATCAGGGTGGTGGCGGCATCACTGTCAATCCCTTCATAATCATGACGTACATAATAATGACGGCCGTAACGTTGCCAATGTGCTTGCACGATCTGACGCACCGATTCGCGTCGAACCGCGAGCAGATTGAGCCAGAATAACACCGCCCACAACCCGTCTTTTTCACGCACATGGTCGGAGCCGGTGCCAAAGCTTTCCTCGCCGCAGAGGGTGATTTTCCCGGCGTCGAGCAAATTGCCAAAAAACTTCCAGCCGGTCGGTGTTTCGTAGCAGGGAATGCCGAGTTCGGCCGCAACCACATCGACCGCGCGACTGGTCGGCATGGAACGTGCGACCCCGGCAAGCCCGTGTTTGTAACCCGGCAACAGGTGAGCGTTGGCGGCCATGATCGCGAGACTGTCACTTGGTGTGACAAAAATATTGTGGCCGAGAATCATATTGCGATCGCCGTCACCATCGGAGGCGGCACCGAAAGACAAGCCATGATTGCCGTTGACGCGTTCGACCAGAGTTGCCGCATGCGCCAGATTGGGATCGGGATGACCGCCGCCAAAATCGGGTAACGGGGTGCCATTCATCACACTGTTGTGACCCGCCTCCAGGCGGTGTTCAAGAATTTCGTGGGCGTAAGGACCGGTGATGGCATGCATCGCATCAAAACAGATCTGGAAACTGCCACTGGTGAACAATTGCCGGATACGATCGAAATCAAACAAGTGCTCCATCAGATCGGCGTAGTCTGTGACCGGATCAATGACATCAACCGACAGGGCGCCCACCGAGGCGGAACCGAGTTGGGCGAGGTCGATATCGTCACCCTCATCGATCCGGTATTCCGAAATAGCGGTCGTCAGCTTGAAGATGGCCTCGGTCACCGATTCCGGTGCGGGGCCACCGTTACGGGCGTTGAACTTGATGCCAAAATCTCCATTGGGCCCACCGGGGTTGTGGCTGGCGGAAAGAATAATACCGCCAAAGGCCTGATTACGATGAATCAGCAAAGCGGCTGCTGGAGTGGACAACAGGCCGTCACGGCCGACGATGACGTGGCCGACGCCATTGGCGGCGGCAATTTTCAGGATGATCTGGATCGCGGTTTGATTGAAATACCGCCCATCGCCACCGAGAACTAGGGTTTTCCCCTGATAGTCAGACTGAGAATCGAAGATTGCCTGGACGAAATTCTCCAGATAATTGGCCTGCTGAAACACCGTCACCTTCTTTCGAAGGCCCGAAGTACCGGGACGCTGGTCGGGAAACGGCTGGGTTTGTACAATGCGCGTTGTCATTCGGACAATTTAACCCGAATGTGTTGCTAATAACACATTCGAATCCGGAAACTTTTTGTATCACTAGATAGAGGACAACACAGTATGGGTGCGGAACAACAGGAGACAAGAGAATTTCAGGCCGAGGTCAATCAGCTTCTGAGTCTGATGATTCACTCGATGTACAGCAACAAGGAGATATTTCTTCGTGAACTGATCTCCAATGCATCGGATGCGGCGGACAAGCTACGTTTTGAGGCATTGGCAGACGAGAGTCTGTACGAAGGTAATCCCGACCTTCACATCCGTATCTCCATCGACAAGGATGCCCGCACGGTGACGATTTCCGACAACGGTATTGGAATGACTCGGGATGAGGTGGCAACCAATATTGGTACCATCGCAAAATCCGGTACCAAGGATTTTTTCAGCGCCTTGTCTGGGGACGAGGCCAAGGACAGTCAACTTATCGGCCAGTTTGGTGTGGGTTTTTACTCGGCGTTTATTGTGTCAGATCGCGTGACGGTGATTTCGCGACGTGCGGGTAGCGATGAAGCGGTGCGCTGGCAGTCGGATGGCAAGAGTAGTTATACATTGGAGGCGGCTGACAAACCGGGGCGAGGCACGGATATCATTGTGCATCTGCGTGAGGAAGAGGATGAATTTCTCAACGAGTATGGCGTGCGCGGTACGGTACGTAAGTTTTCGGATCATATTGAGATCCCGATTCAGATGCTGCAAGACAAGCCCGCGCCTGAGTCGGATGACGAGGCGGAAGAGGCATCTGCCGAGCGCGAATGGGAAACCATAAATAGCGCCTCGGCCATGTGGGTGCGTCCACGCAACGAGATCACCGAGGATGAGTACAGCGAGTTATATAAGCATGTCTCTCACGACTTTGAAGATCCGTTGGCGCATGTGCATTCTCGAGTGGAAGGCAACAATGAATATACCTCGCTGCTGTATATCCCTGCGAAAGCCCCATTTGACTTGTGGGACCCCAACGCACGCCACGGCATCAAGTTGTATGTGAAGCGTGTGTTCATCATGGACGATGCCGATCAGTTGATGCCGCGTTATTTGCGTTTCGTGCGCGGTATTATCGATTCTGACGACCTGCCACTGAACGTCTCGCGCGAAATTCTGCAGCAGAATCGCGTGATTGACAAGATTCGCGGGGCATCGGTAAAGAAAGTGCTGGGTTTGCTTGAAGGGCTGGCAAAGAACGATGCCGACAAGTACACCACATTTTGGAATGCCTTTGGCAAGGTCTTGAAGGAAGGTCCTGCTGAGGATTTTTCCAACAAGGCTCGGATCGCTGGTTTGTTGCGTTTTGCGACGACCCATTCGGACAGTGAAGATCAAAGCGTATCGCTGGCCGAGTATGTTGACCGCATGGTCGATGGCCAGAAATCGATCTACTTCATTACCGCAGACAGTTTCGCCGCAGCGAAGAACAGCCCTCATTTGGAGATCTTTCGCAAGAAGGGTATTGAGGTCGTGTTGCTGACCGACCGTGTTGATGAGTGGCTGGTATCCAATCTGGCGGATTTTGATGACAAGCCACTGCTATCGGTGGCACGCGGCGAGCTCGATTTGAGCGACGTAGCCAACGCGGATCAGGAATCGGATGAAGAAGAGGTCGATGAGTCCTCCTATGCAGGCTTGATTGATCGCCTCAAAGCGGTTCTGGACGATCGCGTCAAAGAGATCCGCGTCAGTCATCGCCTGACCCAGTCACCGGCCTGTCTGGTGAGCGGCGATGCGGATATGGGAGGCAACCTCGAACGTATATTGCGCGCGTCTGGGCAAGAGATTCAGGGTGCCAAGCCGGTGTTTGAGATCAACCCCAAGCATCCATTGATTGATCGCCTGCAGGTCGAGCAGGGGGATCAGCGATTTTCTGACCTTGCGTTGGTGTTGTTTGACCAAGCGTTGCTGAGTGAGGGTGGTCAGCTAGATGACCCGGCGAGTTTTGTGCATCGATTGAATGATCTCATTATTCAGATGAGTGATTAGAAATAGTCGATAATTTGTTGAATTAAAAAGAATAAAATCCATGCTTATGGAGGAGCGAGCTCGCTCGCGAAGCGGCGGGCCATGGCTACCGTTATTAGTTCGCGGGTGGGCCCGCCGCTACCAGTGTTCCTGTTTAAAGTTCCGTCCAAGGTTGGACGATAGCCTGCGTGTACGGTTTCAAGGTTGGGTGTAACCGTCGGTTCATAGCAGATATTGACAACTGCTCACACGAGGGAAAGCGGGTGCCGTTAATAAACAGCGTTGAAGAGCTACTACAGAGAGAGGGCGTCAAGTACTGGGCGGTGCCTCACGAATTGACTGGCAGTCTGGAACAGGCAGCGAAAAGTGCCGGGATCCCGATGAGCCGTGTCGCCCGCGCGGTTGTTCTGAATGATGACCGTGGGGTGGTGTTGGCCATTCTTCCGCTTACTCATCTGATTGATTTTGGTCAGCTCAAACAAACGTTGGGTCGCGACCTCAAGCCGGGATCAGCCAAATCAGCCAACAGTAGTTTTTATGATCGAGAGCCACGCTCGGTGCCGCCGATTGCCATCGGTTATAACTACCAAGTCATCATTGAAGACTCTCTGCGCGACTTTAGTACCGTCTATTTCGAACCGGGTAGCCACGATATTCTGTTGCGAGTTCATGGCGATGGCTTTGTGCAGTTGCAAGGCTCGGCTGCGCGCTGGATGCCATTTGCCCAAGCGCAGGAGCAGCTGGTTTCAGAAGTCAGCCTCGATAACACGGGCGAGATGGTCGTTCCTGACGGTCTCGATGACGTCGGCACGCTTGCGCCACTTGCCGACGTCAAGGACGAGGTCCAACAGATTTACGATTTGCCGGTGATGCCGCAGATGGCGCAGTCGTTGCTAAAACTACAATCTAATCCCGACGCAGAAATTAGCGAGCTGGCAAGGGTTGTTGAGCTTGATCCGAGTCTCGCGGCACAGGTTGTGCGGTATGCCCGTTCTCCGTTCTTTGGGTTTCGCGGCAAAATCGAAACTATTCACGACGCGATTACGCGCGTATTGGGTTTTGATATGGTAATGCATATGGCGTTGGGCATTGCTGCGGGGCAGGCCTTTCGCAATCCCCCCGACGGTCCGTTGGGCCTAGTTCAGTTTTGGCGTCACGCCACCTACAGTGCGGCCCTGTCGCAGGCCTTGGTACCTCATATTGGTGCCGATGACCCACCCAAGCCCGGTCTCGCCTATTTAACCGGCTTGTTGCATAACTTTGGCTATTTATTGCTCGGACATATGTTCCAACCGCAGTTTTTTGTACTCAACAAGCTGGTCGAGTCGAATCCCAATATCCCGGTAACCACGCTAGAGGCCCAAGTGTTGGGGGCTAGCAAACTCAAGGAACGATTTGATCGCGGGCACGCGGATATGGGCGCGTGGTTGATGGAGGCATGGTCGATGCCGGGCGAAGTGGTGGTTGCGATGCGTGAACACCATAATCCTCACTATCGTGACGAACACGCTGTCTATGCCAATCTCACGTTGGCGACGGATCATTTGTTGAAACGTTTTCATGTCGGTGACGCCGACTCCAGTGAATTACCGGAGTCTATTTTTCAGGCGTTACAGCTAGATCCTACCAAGGCGATTCAAATAGCTGAACGCGTCATTGACGAGTGTCAGCAGCTAGATGCTATGGCGCGTACGCTGGCAGCCTAGCCCGAATTATCGGCAGGTCTCAACCGACCCCGGTTTACACCGACGACGGTTTACCCATGTTGCATTGCCCAGAGTTGCGCCTTCAAAGTTTGCGCCGTTGATATAAGCGTTCACCAAGCTTGCCCCGGTTAGATCGGCGTGTCGAAGGTTTGCAGATTCGAGGGAGGCCTTCTCCAGACGAGCACCATTCAGATGAGCACCACTAAGATTGGCATCTGTCAGCTCGGCACGCTTCAGGGTTGTGAGTGTCAGGTGGGCGCCTCTGAGGTCGGCCGATGATAGGTTGGCGCGATCCAGATTGGCGCCATCCAGAATCGCGTCAGTCAATATTGCCTGTTTCAGCTGGGCCTTATACAGCGACGCTCCCATCAGCTTGGCTGATGCCAGATTGGCCCTATTAAGATTACAGCGATCCATGCGCGCATCTTGCAGGTTGGCCTGTCTGAGGTTTGCCGCCACCAGTGTTGCGCCGACCAGACGCGCCTCACGTAGCGTTGCCGAGTGTAAATTAGCACCCCGAAGATTGGCCTGTGTCAGGTCAGCACCGTTCAGATTGGCTCTCTCAAGGCTGGTGTTGACCAGTTGAGCCCCATTGAGAATAGCATCGCGCAAGTCAACACCATCCAGATTCCGTGTCGATAGATCACATCCGCGCCAGATCACGCCAGGTGCTGGCGGATCCTGACAGTCGCCCTGTGCTACCGGGCAAACCAATAGCAACAGCAGAAGCCAGTGAAAAGTCGGTGTTTTGCTCATTGTCTGTATTATGCCCCGCATACATGGGTCTAGTCAGTTAGGCCGAGCCTGTGTCAAAATCGTTCTCTATTCGGTAAGCTCGGCGCTAGCAAATCGGTTCGGTTAACTATATCGCGGCACTCGGCCCAAGGGAACACGTGGGTTTGTGCAACGTAGTCACTGGAATTTCAACCTAAGGGATATTACAGTTCCATGTTGTTCGGCCGACCAATAATGTAAGCCATCGGGTATCTATTCCTGTGATAGCTGGGGGTGTTATTGTGTTTTTTCACAGATGACATGCGGCAAATAATGAAACCAAATATTTATACTAGTATTCGTAAACCACCTCCGACTTTTGAGATCGCGGAACGCCCGTGTCTCGACCAGCTCGTCGATTTATACGAAGGTAATTTCCGGTTGCTGCGGCAGCTGGTGCCCGGGCTTCACGGCTTTACCGGGAGCAGCGTCTCTCTGTCCGCAGACACACCGGATTTACATCTACAGATTATTGAACAGAGTCCTTATACCAGTCAGTTTTCGTTGACCTGGTATTTCGACTGGAATAATCGACGTTGTCCTGAGCCGGATTTTCGGTTGCGTGCCTCGCACGATGCCAGCTTGCTTGAGGTTATTTCCTTTCAGGCGGGTGGTGGTGTGGTGGTGCAGGGCAATACGCACAGGCCTATGGCTTGTCACGTATTGTCGACCCTTGACTGGAAATGGCAGGTCAATATCTTTCTCAAAAAATGGCTGGGCTATTGTCTCGAAAACGGCCATCGATTCCCGGCTGAACAACCCCATTCTATTTCGGCAGACCTGATAACCCCGGGTAATAGTTGACCAAAATACTAGGTTAATGGTATATCTTGTACCAGCGTTTAACCCCGGTATGTAAAAACAGGTTCCATTCCATGAAGTTGTCGACCAAGGGCCGCTATGCGGTGACCGCCATGCTTGATTTGGCGATGCACGAGGGCAAGAGCCCGGTATCACTGGCTGACATTTCACGCTGCCAAAAAATCTCCCTGTCCTATCTGGAACAATTGTTCGCAAAACTGCGTAAAAATGGGTTGGTAAGGGGGGTTCGCGGGCCCGGCGGTGGTTATCGACTCGGTCAGGAGCCGGCTGAAATCTCGGTTTTCGATATCGTATCCGCGGTTGAGGAACAGCTTGATTTTATGCGTTGCGCAGGTCGATCCGACTGCGATGGCGGACAAGAGTGTCTGACTCACGCGCTTTGGTGTGATCTGAGTTCGCAAATTCAGGGGTATTTACAAAGTATTACGTTGTCGGATTTGGTCTCTGATCAAAACATTCAGAGCGTGTCGATGCGCCAGGATCTGGCCAATGATAGAGCTGTTGTTATACCTGAAATAACCTCTGTTAGCATTTGAAATAACTCAGTTTATTCGTAATTAACCGAATTCTCGGTGTGTCAGCCGCAGCACTTTTCCCCGCGGCGCTAAAATACCTGATTTTTTATCAATTTACGGTCAATAATCCTGTGCTTTGGCCGATCAAAGAGTGAGGGGGGATAACTCGGCGTAAATTGTATGTTTGCAGCAAGAAAACTCAACTGGATTGATCAGCTTCATGAATTGATCCCGATCAGCGGCTTCGATGGAGCCCGGGTGCAAGAACTTGCGCAGAAAGTGGCCCCGGAAGATATCGCCAAGGGCGGAGTGATTTTCAGTGAAGGCGATACCGACAATGCCGCGGTTTACGTGTTGTCAGGCAAAATTGAGATTTATGACCAGCAGCGCGACGTTGACACCGTCCTCGGTGGCAGCGATGCCGCCCGCTACGCCTTGGCCCATCATTTCCCTCGTACACTAGGTGCTCGCGCCAAGTCCGCAGTGACCATTATTCGAATTCCTCCGGCACTGATCGAATTCGGAACCCAGTCGAATCCCGACAATGAGTATCAGGTGGACGAAATCGCACTTGATCAAGAGGACGATAGTGCCGACTGGATGACCCGCATGCTGCAGTCACAGTTGTTTCAGTTGCTGCCGGCCGCCAGTCTGCAACAGGTGATGATGCGGATGGAGGCGGTGGCGGTAAGCGAAGGCCAGTGTGTGCTTCGTGCGGGTGATGAGGCAGAATATTTTTATCTGATCAAGAACGGTGTGTGCGCCAGCGTAGATCCGGATTCCGATGTGCCGCCCAATCTTTCCAATGCGGATTACTGTATAGGCGATACGTTTGGATCTGAGGCTTTGATTCTGGCGCAGGCTTATCAGCGTAACTATGTGATGTGTTCCTCCGGGGTATTGTTACGCCTTGGACGGAAAGATTTTGATGATCTGATTTGCAAGGAGGCCGCCTCTGGAATCAACTTGAATGTCGCTCGTTCCCGAGTTGAATCCGGTTGGCTCTGGCTAGACGTAAGGTCGCCTGAGTTATACGGCGCCGGTCATCAGGATGAATCCATCAACCTGCCGTTCGCCGAGGCAGACTTTGATTTTGCCTCGCTGGATCTCGGCGCACGCTATATCGCGTATTGTGACGACGGTACGCAAAGTGCGGCGGCGTGTTTTCGTCTGGCTGAGGCAGGCATTGAAGCCGCTTTTTTGATCGGCGGGTGGCGGAAGATGGAAACCACATCGGGCGGTCTCGATCTGCTGATGTCCCCTGTTGCAGGCTCCGATGAATTCCAGTCTTCCGATGAATCCCCGCTGGATATGCCTGTGATGGAGATGCCTGCGGCCGAATTCACGCCTGAACCCGCACCTGTGGCAGCGATGCCAAGCACCGAGGGTATTAGGGATGAGCGGGTTGAGGCACGGCAGCAGGAGCATCAGGCGGAGCTTGATTCGCTGAAACGTCAGCATCATGCGGCGGTGTCAGATAGTGCCCAAGTCCGGGCGAAATTGAAGGAGATCAAGGAAGAGCGCGATGTATGGTCTGTCGAGTTGGCGCAAAAGGAACAGCAGACGCACGAGCTGACGGCCCAGATGTCCGAGCTCACTGAGTCTCGGCATGCCCTTGAAGAACAGGCCGAATCCTATGCCCGGCAGATCGATGACTTGCACGAACAGCTAGACCAGTATCAAGCTGCCCATGCCGCCACCCAGGAACGATTTGAGGATCGTGAGAAACAGGTGCGTGAACTCGAAGAGCGACTCGCGGTGGCTCAGTCTGATCACCGAGATCAGTTTGGCGAACAGGCCGAATCGATCGGCGCGTTGGAACAGGAGCTACAACAGGCGTTGGCTGCCGGTGATCAGGGCAAGGTGGAGCTGGCCGAGTTGCAGAAAGCGGATTCCGATAAAGCCGAGCGATTGACCCAGATGGGTAGCGAGCTCGAGCAACAGACCGGTGAGGTCGCAACCTTGCGCGAACAGATTGCCGCGGTAAATGATGATCGAGTGAGCCTGTCATCGGGCATGGATGCAACCAATACGGAACTCAAAAATTTGCGCGAAGAGCTTGCTTCTGTGGAGTTGGCGGCGGTGGAACAACGTGCATTTCGGACAGCCGAAATAGAGGCCTTATCCGCACAGGTAGCGAGTGCAGGGGAAGCCAATGACAGCGCCAAACAACAGCTTGATGCGGCACTGACAACCGTCGAGCAGGATCGAGACGCCGCGCAGCGAGAGTATGACGCGCTGCAGAGTGACCGAGATGAGGTAACACACGCCCGAGACGAGGCGGTTACGCAGTGTCAGCAGTTCGAACAGGATTTGTCGAAGATGACAACGACGGTAGCCGCCTGGAAGGGTAGGGTCGATACGTTAGAAACCGAGCTTCGCCATGGTGATACTGAGCTGGATTCGTTGCGCGCCGAGTTTCAGGAAATGGATCATGGGCAAAGCGAGCTGGCGCAGCGGTTGCAGCAGTCTGAAGGCGACAAGATGGAGCTCAGCGCGCAACTGAACGCACAGGCCGAACAGATGGATGCGTTGCAGGGCCAGTTGCGTGAATCATCAATGGTCCAGGTTGAGACTGTACAAGCGAATCGTGAGTTACAAGAGCAGGCGGTGGTTGATAAAGCCGCATTGGCTGACAAGGATGAGGCGCTGTCCGAGTCTCAGGCGCGGATTGCGGAGTTGGGCCAAGATCTGGCGGAACGCGATCGAGCGCTGGGCGAAACGGAGCGGGATCTGTCGGTCATTCAGTCGAATGATGCCGAAGCACTCGAAAAGCTGGAGTCGCTTGCGGCATCCGTGTCGCAGCTGAGTGAAATCCGCGATGCGCTCAATGCGGATCTGGCCGCCCAGGTTGAGCAAACGGACGCGGCGAATACTTGTGCCGACGAATCAGAGCAACGCTATCAGGCAATCGAACGTCAGGTAGCGAACGACGCGGAGGCGTATGCAGCGTCTATCACCGAGTTGCAACAGTCGGTTGCCAGCGTGCAGCAGGAACTGGATCAGAGTCTGCAGAATAGACAGGCCGCACAACAGGATTCCAGTGATCAGATCGATCAGCTTCAGTCACAGTGCGAGTCACTGAGTGGTGATCTTGCGGCCCAGGTTGAACAAACGGATGCGGCGAATGCCCGAGCTGATGCATCAGAGCAGCGTAATGAGGCCACGGCAGACCAGGCCGCTGACGACGCGGATGCCTACAACACGTCAATGGCCGAGTTGCAGCAGGTTCTTGCCGGGGTACGTGAGGAGCTGGATTCAAGCAGGCAGCAGGTTCAGGGGGCAGAGAATGATTCTCGCGATCAGATCAATCAGCTGCAGGCCCGGTGCGATTCACTAACGACCGATCTTGAGCAATATGCCGGTACTCGAGCAAACATGACTCAGCTTGAGGTTGATCTCGGTGAGTACAAGCAGCGCGTAACGGACGGTGAAATCCGGTTAACCGATGCCGAGCGTTCAAGTGAAGCGTCCGCCGCACAGTTGGTCACGGTCAGCGATGAGCGCGATAGCGCTGTGGCGGGTATGACCAAGATGGAAAAGCAGATGACCGAGTTGCGAGGCGTTATGCAGCAGTATCTGGAAGCGGCCAAGGACACAGACGATCAGGATGCGCTGCGCGCCGAACTGGATATGGTACGAACTCAGGCAGAAGAAGAGATTGCTCGCTTACACGCGCAGCTGAAGCAGTTGCAAAAATAGCACGATGGCCCCGACTTAATCAGCGCTTCCCTAGCCAAACATATCCTCGATAATTGCATCATACCAATCACTCGCAAAGCGAGACGTCTGCCTTGACCGAATTCTCAAGGTCGCCGACGTTGATCGAACAATTTTTCACGTCCACCGAATTGACATAGCCGTCGCGTTCGGCAACCCATTCGATTCGGCTGTTTTCGGTGCCGAAACCATAGTGTTTCTGCCAACCATGCTGGAATAGCTTTTGCTTGGAAAATTTGGACTTGGCATCGAGAATCAGAATTTTTAATTTCGGTTTATGCTGTTTGAAATAGTGTGCAATCATACTGACCCGCTCGTAGGATCCGGGGGGGCAGCGAAATGGATTGGGCGGTGGACAAATCACAAAGGTGCCGCCCTCACGCAGGTTGCTTAGCTGGTTTTTCAGCAGGGTAGTTTGTGCCCCGACCTGCCATGCGTGGGGTTTCATCGCGGTATCGGATTCGCCAAGAGAACCCTCTGGGAAGCTACAGATAGCAATAGGTATAGCCGAGAGATGTCTCGATTCAAGCTCGAATGGCGCCATGCAGCGCCCGTCAGAAAACTTTACACATTGGAGCTGGAAACCGCCGTTGGCGGCGACCTGCCGACAATAAGTATCGGTTTTACCATGGGTTTTAGACGCTGGCACGATGATTGCTTAGTTTATTGAAACGTACCGTATACGGTCGTTCATCCCGATGAATCATCGAGAGGGGATGTACGCTTCGGATCTCCGGATCCGGGGCGTTTTTTATGGTCGTCGGCTAATTCTCCGGCCATACCCCGCCTCAGCTGCCTTAGTCATCATGCTGAACCTTGCCACGCAGGGTCTTGGTGCGACCATCCCGAGTCTTCTTGTCGAGTCGCTTGCGCTTCGATGCACGCGTCGGTCGCGTGGTCTTGCGCGGCTTGGCGGTAATGCCCACGGCCCGAATCAGTTGCGCCAATCGCTCCAGAGCCGCCGCGCGATTTTTGTCCTGGCTACGGAACTGTTGGGCCTTGATGACCACGATGCCGTCTCGATTGATGCGACGATCGTGCAGCGCGAGAAGACGCTCCTTGTAAACCTCAGGCAGGCTGGAGCGGCGAATGTCAAAGCGCAGATGAATCGCGCTGGAGACTTTGTTGACGTTCTGCCCGCCCGCACCCTGCGCTCGAATGGCTTCGAACTGAATTTCGTCTAGCGGCAGGCTGACACGGGTAGAGATTTTTAGCATACTTGCAGTATCGCATACTGACTAAGGCAACCGTTGCACGATGATTACGCCGATCGACACCGAGCAGGAAAGCCGAGTGGTGGCAGTGGCCAATGATTACCTGCGGCGGGCATCGGTCCTTTATGGTTGCCGCTTTGCTCAGCTACCGATCCAGTTCGATCTGCGTGGGCGCAGTTCAGGTATGTACAAAGTCAGCGCCGGCGATCGTCAGATTCGCTATAACCCCCATATTTTTTCCAAGTATTTCGACGATTGTCTGCAAACAACGGTCCCGCATGAGGTCGCCCACTATGTCACTGATGTGATGTACGGTCTGCATCGAATTCGTCCGCACGGTGCCGAGTGGCGCACGGTGATGTTGGACTTTGGTGTCGCGCCCAGAGTCACGGCAGATTTTGATTTGGATGGCATACCCCAGCGCCGCCAAACGCGCCACCGGTATCATTGCGCCTGTGCGTCGGTGCAGATCAGTGCACGACGGCACAATGCCATTCGACGTGGGCAGTCGCGCTACCTGTGTCGCCAGTGTCACACCGAGATTACGCAGGGATGAGTGACGCGGATGCAGATACGTCCTGGTCTGTCTATATTATTGAGTGTTCCGACCATACCTATTACACGGGGATTTCCAACGACGTGGAGCGGCGCTTTTCCGCGCACGCCGAGTGTCGTGGCGCAAAATACTTTCGTGGGCGCACACCGGAGAGGCTGGTCTATCAAGAGTCGGGACACAGTCGTAGCACCGCATCTCGGCGTGAGTATGAGATCAAGCAGCTACGCCGCGACCAGAAACAACAACTGATTCAGAGCGCTGTGACCTCGCCGGTTTGACGGAAATGGGCGTAGTCGTCGAGTATGCGGGCGTGATCGAAGGCCAGCGGTTGTGGCAGATCATCGAGCTGGAACAGGGCAATATTTTTGGCATCGTCCTCCGCGCGGGGGGTGCCTTCCGCGCTGGCGACATAAACCGCGCTAACGGTATGACCCCTGGGGTCACGCTGGGGGTCGGAATAACAGCCGAGCAAGGTCTTTAACGTGACGTGCAGGCAGGTTTCCTCGAGTGCTTCGCGGATTGCGGCGTGTTCGAGCGTCTCACCGACATCCACAAACCCACCCGGAATTGCCCAGCCAAACGGTTCGAAACGGCGTTCAATTAACACAATCCCGACATCGCCTTGCCATGGCAATTCAATGATGATATCGGCGGTAATCTCAGGCGTGGTGGGGCGTGGCATGGTGGCAACCGTCGCTTCGGGCTTGCTATGAGTTAGGAGTTCAGTAAGCATACCGGGTTAATGAATACTGGCAAGACGTATCCGCCCCCTGAGCAGTCCATACCCAGCATCGCCATGCAGGTGGCGAGCCTTGTCCTGCTGTTGGTTGTGGTTGTTGTGTTGGGGGGTTGCAAGACATCGGATTCGGGTGCGATTCGGTTTGGTTTGGCGAGCGCGCCGATTACCCTGCATCCGCTGCACGCCACCGATGCAACGTCGTCACGGATCAATCGTCTGATCTATCGCCGACTCGTTGATTTTGATGACAATTCAATGCCCGTCGCGTCGTTAGCTAGTTGGGAACAGATGTCTGCGACGGCCTACCGTTTTTATCTCGGTTCTGAGGGGCGGGAATTTCACGATGGGACGAGGCTGGATGCGGAGGACGTTGTTGCGACCTATCGCTATGTGTTGGATGAGCGCAATGCATCGGCTCAGCGCGCTTCCATTGCCACCATCGAGACAATAATTGCGCTGAACAAGAATACGGTCGACGTGAGTATTTCCAAACCGGATCCGCTGTTTCCGGGTTACATGGTGCTTGGGATTGTGCCACAGGAGGCGATTCTGCGCGGCCATGATTTGGCGCGCGAGCCGGTTGGTAGTGGCGCGTTTCGCTTCCTCAGTTGGGCCGCCGAGGGCAGTGTTCAACTGCAACGCATTGGGGATGATCAGTTGATCGATTTTGTGCCGGTGCGAGATTCCACGGTTAGAGTATTAAAGTTGTTAAATAAGGAGTTGGATCTGTTGCAGAATGATCTGTCGCCGGAGTTATTGAATTATCTGCGTGCACAGGAATCGGTTTCCGTCCGCACCGCGCATGGATCCAAATTCAGCTATGTCGGATTTAATCTCGAAGACGACGTCACCGGACAACTGGCGGTACGTCAGGCCATCGCCCATGCGATTGATCGCGATGCCATCGTGACGCATGTATTCGGTGGCAGCGCGCGCTTGGCCAACGCGATGTTCCCGGCAGATCATTGGGCCGGCAACCCGGACCTCAAATCGCTGAGGTATGATCCGCAGCGGTCGCGACAGTTGCTCGGAGAGGCTGGTTATGGCCCCGATAATCCATTGAGCATGGTGTACAAGACCTCGAGCGACCCGTTTCGATTGCGGCTCGCGACGATTATTCAGAACCAGCTTGCTGAGGTGGGGATCGCCGTCAGTTTACGCAGTTACGATTGGGGAACATTTTACAGCGACATCAAGTCGGGTATGTTTCAGATGTATTCATTGGCCTGGGTGGGTATCAAGACCCCGGATATTTTTCGTTACGTATTTCACAGCGATGCGATCCCGCCAAAAGGCGCCAATCGGGGTCGTTTGCGGGATGCCAGAGTAGATAAATTGATTGAGGATGCGGAAAGTCAGGTGCTATTGGTGCGGCAAGCGATTCATTATCGCACGCTGCAGTCGCGTCTGTTGGATGTCATGCCGTATGTACCCCTGTGGTACGAAGACAATTACACCGTCATTCGCGATGGATTCTCGGGTTACTCGTTGGCACTGGATGGTAACTACGACGGCCTGATTTCCGTGCAACGAGAACCGGTGACAACACATGGTTCCTGACGAGCCCTACATCCATGTGTCGGTTGCACAACAGCGCTTGCAGTTATTGCATCGGGATGACGTGTTGCTCGAGGTATCGATCTCAACCGCGGCCAACGGCGTCGGAGAGGAAACGGGCAGCGAGTGTACCCCACGTGGCTGGCATCGGGTCTGCGCTCGTATTGGCAGCCATTGCCAGAACAACACGGTCTTTGTCGCACGTCGTCCGAACGGCGAGGTGTATTCATCGGCATTGGCTGCGGAACATCTGCAGCGCGACTGGATACTGACCCGAATCCTGTGGTTGGGTGGCCTCGAAGCGGGGCGCAATCGCGGCGGCGAGGTCGACACGTTTTCGCGCTACATTTATATTCACGGGGCACCAGATGAAGTCGAGATGGGTGTGCCTGGATCGCATGGCTGTATTCGTATGCGCAACGATGAACTGCTGGAGTTATACGATCATGTCAGGGTCGGTACGCGCGTGTTGATCGAGGAATCAGCATGAGTTTTCTGCTGTCGCGTCTGTTGTCGGCATTGGTGGTCATGTTTGGGGTCGCCACGCTGGTTTTTCTGCTGATCCATTTGGTGCCCGGTGACCCGGTCGAGGTGATGTTGGGAGAGAGCGCCCGACCCGCCGATCGCGAGTTGTTACGCCACAGCCTGGGCCTAGATCAGCCGGTTCAGGTGCAACTTGTCCAGTTCTATCAGAATCTGTTGCGGGGTGATTTGGGTCAGTCGCTGCATTCGCAGCGGCCGATCGCGGACATGATTGGTGAACGCATCGGATCGACGGCGATACTGGCCGGTGCCGCGCTGTTGTGTGCGATTCTGATCGCCGTGCCTTTGGGGATGTTGGCGGCGGTAAAAAAAGATACCTGGGCCGATTATGGCGCGATGGGATTTTCCCTGCTGGGCGTGTCAATCCCGAATTTCTGGCTCGGACCGATGTTGATTTTGGTGTTTGCATTGCATCTGGGTTGGGTGCCGGTTAGCGGCAGTGACAGTTGGACGGCGTTGATACTGCCGGCGGTGACCTTGGGCACCTCCATGGCGGCGATTTTGTCGCGCATGGTGCGCAGTTCAATGCTGGAGGTGATGGGCGAAGACCATATTCGTACCGCACGCGCCAAGGGTTTGTCGACCGGCAGGATATTGCTGCACCATGCACTGCGCAACGCGATGTTGCCGGTATTGACCATCCTCGGTTTGCAGTTGGGTGTCTTGCTTGGCGGTGCGGTCATTACCGAAACTATTTTCGCCTGGCCCGGCATTGGGTCGCTGCTGGTTGATTCGATTATGCGTCGCGATTATCCGGTGGTGCAGGGCTGTGTGTTATTGATTGCGCTGATTTATGTCACGGTGAATACCCTGACCGATATCCTGTACGCGCAGGTAGACCCCAGAGTCACCCTGAAATGAGTTTGCGTAACGTGCCTTTACGCGTGTCGATACCGTTGTTGGTATTGCTGGTCTGGGTCGGTGTCGTCTTGCTTGTGCCGGTATTACCGCTCGATCCGGAGAGCATTAATCTACAGCGCATTTTACAAGGACCGCAGTGGACGGGTTGGCTTGGCTACGATGACCTTGGGCGTTCCGTACTCGACCGGGTGGTTGAAGGTGGGCAGACGTCATTGATCGTTGCGCTGCTGGTAGTGGGGATCACCGCGCTGACAGGTACGTTTATCGGCTTGGTTAGTGGTTATGTGGGTGGTGTGGTTGATCTTCTTATTATGCGTATCGTGGATGTGTTTCTTGCGTTTCCCGGTATTTTGTTGGCGATTGCACTGGCCGCCGTACTTGGGCCGGGTATCGACAATGTGGTGTTTGCATTGTCTGTCGTCGGTTGGGTGGGTTACGCACGTCTCGCACGGGCGCAGGTTCTGTCATTGAAAAGTCGTGATCACGTGGCCGCTGCTGTCGCGCTAGGCGTGGGGCGCATACCGTTGATGCTCAGACATCTATTGCCGCTGATGATGGCCCCGCTGATTGTTGAAGCAACCTTTGGTTTTGCCTCGGTGGTGATTGCCGAGGCGGGTTTGTCATTTCTGGGTCTGGGGGTGCAGCCACCGGAGGCGTCGTGGGGCAGCATGATTCGGGATGGCGCCCGTTATTTATTGATGGCGCCGCATTTGGTGATCGCGCCGGGCATTGCTCTGATGCTGGTCGTGTTGTGTGTCAACCTGCTAGGTGACAGTCTGCGCGACGCGTTGGATGTGCGCGCTACTCCATCACGAAACGAGTAAAGTACAGGCCAGTGAGCTCGCTGTTGGCTTTGACTTCATCCAGCGCTGATATCGCCGCGTCCAGTGCCTGTAGTCGCAGTTTGTGTTGCTGAGTGCTCTTGCTTAGACCCTTGTAGGTCTGCTCACTGAACAGCAAAACCATGGCATGACGAAGCGCCGCCTGATGGGTTTTTATTTCTTCCACGGTATCGGGGTTTTTTGTACTCACTTGCACGCCGACTCGAACATAGTGTGAACTGCCTTTCAGATTGACCGTAAAATCAGGCCCCAGCGATTCGTACACCGCCTGTGCTGGAGGTGCCTCGGCTTCCGCGGTGGCGGGTTGCGCCATGCTGATCGCACACAGCAGGGCACAGATCCGAACGGGGCAATGGCGGAACAGATTGAGGCTGACGTGGGATACCGATTCGATCATTGACAGGACTCCGTGTTTATTCGCCGGGCGTATTAGTAGTCAATACCCCATTGATCTGTTTAACTGAGGCAGACGTTGCCCATGCTGGGATATCGGCCATTGAGATTAAATCTTGTGCCGGGTTTGAGGACTTTTCGGGGTAGATAAATGAGTCACGGTCCAGTCATGATGGATCTGCAAGGGGTTACCGTTTCGGAGCCGGAGCGGGACATGATTTGCCACCCGGCAGTCGGCGGTATCATATTGTTTTCACGGAATTTTGAGTCGTGGGAGCAGCTTTGCTCGTTGACTGCGGACATCCGTCGATTGCGTCAACCGCCGATTTTGATTGCGGTCGATCACGAGGGTGGGCGCGTACAGCGCTTTCGCCAGACCTTCACCGAACTTCCTCCCGCCGGGATGCTCGGCCAATTGTACGATCAATCACCAGAACGAGCGCATCGGGCTGCGCAGTTGCATGGTTGGCTGTTGGCAGCTGAGCTGCGTGCCGCCGATATCGACATCAGTTTTGCGCCGGTGGTGGACCTGGATTTTGGCGTCAGCAGCGTAATTGGTGATCGTGCGCTGCACCGGCGTCCGGAAGTTGTCTCTGAGTTGGCGCAAGCCTGGATTGGTGGCATGCATGAGGCGGGCATGAAGGCCACGGCAAAACATTTCCCGGGCCATGGTGGCATCGCACCCGATTCGCATGTGACCTTGCCGGTGGATCAGCGCAGTCTGGCTGAACTGCAACACGATGATCTGATACCGTTTTCGCACCTGATTGATCTTGGGTTACCCGCCGTGATGATGGCGCATGTGCTGTATCCGCAGATTGATGATCAAATGGGCAGTTTCTCATCGGTTTGGATTAACGATATCTTACGTCGGCAGTTGAACTTTAATGGCGTCGTGTTCAGTGACGATTTAAGTATGGGCGCGACCGAGTCACTGGGCAGTTACGCTCAGCGTGCCGCCGTCGCGTTGCGCGCAGGATGTGATATGGTCTTGGTCTGTAATCACTCAAAGGGCGCGCAACAGGTGATTGAGTCGCTCACGGATTATCACGACGCGGTCGCGCAGTTGCGCCTGTTGAATATGCACAGTCCGGCAGCGCCATCACGACAAGAACTTGTGGTCTCGGAGCAATGGCAGCGCGCAGTGGAAATGGCACAACAGTTAAACAAGACACCGGAGCTAGCACTGGACCCCGATGGGTTGGCCTGAATGGATGAGCAACGATATTCACCATGAGTAAACCGATGGAAATACTCGCGCGCGCGGACAAGATCTATACCGCGGGACAGGTAGAGAAGGTCTATGATCGTTTGGCGGAGGATATTAGTGACCGGCTGAAGGATGCTGATCCGGTGGTGTTGGCGGTGATGAATGGTGGTCTGATACCCGCCGCGGCGTTGCTGGTTCGGTTTTCATTTGCGCTTGAGGTAGCTTATACCCATCCGACTCGCTATCGCGACCAGACTCAAGGCGGTGATCTCGAATGGCGCGTACCGATACCGTCCATCGTGACGGGACGCAGCGTGCTGGTGATTGACGATATTCTGGACGAAGGTGTCACGCTACAGGGCGTGGTCGAACGTTGTCAGGAGTTGGGAGCCGAGGACGTCCTGGTTGCGGTGTTGATTCGCAAGCGTCACGATCGCTGTGTGTGGCCGCATGCGGACTTTGTGGGACTGGAGGTCGAAGACCGTTACGTGTTTGGTTCAGGTATGGATTACTGTGGCTATCTGCGTAATGCCCAAGGCGTCTACGCGCTGGCAGAGGAAGATATATAGATTCACCGGTTCCGCCACAGTCCGGGGTAGTTCGCGTATCTATCCAGAGATGGGCGCAGGGGGGGTCACCGGGATGCAGGTCGAGCAGCGCGTCAGGCGCAGCGTGTATAGATCAGACCGGGTTCAAGCATTAATTCCTGCTTGCCAAGCTGATGGGGGGTCCAGCCTTCGGCATAGGGGGCAATACGGTCAAAGGTGTAGTTGTGTTCGTCGTCATTGATCGACTTAAAAATGGGTCGTCCGAGATAGGTCCCTACTTTAGGGCCGGATTTATGCAGATGGTTCATGATGTCTCCTTCGCGAGTCGGTACGGTGCCAGACCGTGTTATCGTTAGATAAGTTAACGGCCTGAGAACGCCCGTCTTTACCGGGATTTTCGTGAGCAGGGTCACAATTTCATATCAATATTGGAGGTTTGCAAGCGCATATGGTCGATTTAGCCATTATCGGGGGTACCGGACTCACATCGCTAAAGTCGCTGGAGGTGGTGCGTAAAGAGGTTGTGCACACACCTTATGGTGAGCCGTCATCGGCGATTATTCATGGTCTCCTCGGCGGCCGCGAGGTCGCATTCATGGCGCGCCATGGTTATGGACACACTATTCCACCGCATCGCGTGAACTATCGGGCGAACCTGTGGGCGCTGCAGTCGATTGGTGTGACCAGCGTGATTGCGGTGGCCGCGGTGGGCGGGATCCGCAAAGACATGATTCCCGGCCAGGTCGCCATCCCAAACCAAATCGTCGACTATACGTGGTCACGCGAGCACACCTTTTGTGATCACAAGGGTGCCCACGTCACACACATTGATTTCACCGATCCCTATTGCGCGGAATTGCGTGAGCGGTTACTCAGTGCCTGTGATGCCAGTGGTTGTGCCTACGCCGATAACGGTACCTATGGCGCGACTCAGGGACCACGTTTGGAGACCGCGCAAGAAATCAATCGGCTGGAGTCGGATGGCTGCGACATGGTGGGCATGACGGGTATGCCCGAGGCGGCCTTGGCGCGAGAGTTAGCGCTTTGTTATGCCAGCTGTGCGGTGATTGCCAATTGGGCTGCCGGGCGGGGCGAGTCTGTGATTACCGCGAAGACCATTGATGAGAACCTGCAGGTGGGTATGGCTCACGTGCGATCTATGCTCGAGCATGTCATAGCCTAGCGGGTTGCCAGGCAAGCTCTGATCATTGCTCGACGACCTGATCCGGATCTTCTTGTTGGTCTGCTTCGGGAATCGGAAACTCGAACGGCGTGATGATGACGACCATGCCGAATTTCGGGTGGTCGAGGTAGTGCAGCCGGTTACTGCGCAGGCGCCGCGTTTCATTGAGTCGATAGGTAGCTGCCTGAAACGGTTGCATTTCGATTCCTGACCACTGCCCGGGTTGGTTTTGCGCGAGTGGGCCGGTTTCCAGTTCCGGGTTCGCCCAGTCCCTGAACAACAGATCCGCCTGTACATGCAGGTAGCGTTGCCGGGTGACCTGTAAGGTGCCGAGAATCTCCGCTTGCACGGGTACCAAAGCTTCTGCCGTGATGACGTTATCCAGCAGCGGTGTCAGTTGGCCTTTCTCGTCCACCGCCTGTTGCTCCCATAGCGACAATCCCGTGTGTACGCGCACGACCGAAGTGGATTCGCCCGCCGCACTCGATTGCCGCCAACCGAGATGCAACAGGGGTTTGTGGTAAGCCGAGCCACGCAATTTCTGCCACAGCGCTAATTGTTTGAGTTCGTCTTCCGCGAGTGTCTGATAGGCCAGCGTATCTCGCGCCGATGGCCAGTCCGGAGGCGCTGTCGGTGCAGGATCGAGCGGTTCCGTGATTGAATCGGCATCGAGATCGACGGGGTCGACGACGGCGTCGCTTGCCAGCGCAGGATTTTGGAGCGATTCCGGCACAACAAATTCGATTTTGTCGATCGGCTCCAATGGCTCTTCCGGTGCTACTGCCTCTACTGCCTCTACTGGCTCGACCTGGACGACGACATCTGACGGTAATAATTCGATGGCGTCGAGAGGATAGTCATACGACATCAACTCAATGGGCCATTGCTCAGAATCGTCTGTGCCCGAACCGAGGTGTTGAAACACAATGAGTTCGATTTCAAACCAGTCTTTGGGTGGGTCTTCATTGCCCTGTGCGGGCAGAGCGAAACCGATGGACACGGCGAGCATGCAGATAGGGACGAGCGATCGGTTTCTCATGGTGTCATTGTGATGCAGAGTTGTTCGATGGTGTCGACCCGTGTCTGTATGTCCGGCATATGCCGAGTAAATTTTAGACGCTCCCCGCGCCCCAGATTGTAGTGAGATGGGTTGGCATGCACCACGGCAAGCAGTTTATCCAATGCGATATTGGGGTTGGGTGCGAACAGTATACGCCCATCCTCGCAACCGGCCTCTATTTTGCGGATCCCAAGCGGGGCCGCCTTAAGCTTCAGTTCTGATACTCGGAACAGGTTTTTGGCGGGTTCCGGTAGCAGGCCGAAGCGGTCGATCAACTCAACCTGAAGTTCGCGCAACTCCCCTGAGGACGTCGCCGCGGCGATGCGCTTGTACAGCACCAGACGGTTGTGAACGTCCGGCATGTAATCGTCGGGAATCAGCGCGGGCACCTGCAAGTCGATTTCGAGCCCCGGCGCATCGGGCACATCCAATTCCGGTTGCTGGCCCGATTTGAGTGCCGCCACGGTTCGCTCCAGTAGCTCCATATACAGTGTGAACCCAATTTCATGTATCTGTCCGCTTTGCTCCTCACCCAGCAGTTCACCGGCACCCCGAATCTCGAGATCATGGGTCGCGAGGACAAATCCAGCGCCGAGATCCTCCATCGACTCAATGGCCTCAAGTCGTTTGCCGGCATCCGCGGTGATCAGTTTCCGCGGTGGAATCAGCAGATAGGCATAGGCACGATGATGAGAGCGTCCCACGCGACCACGTAACTGATGCAGTTGTGCCAGCCCAAGCTTGTCGGCACGGTTGATCAGAATGGTGTTGGCGGTGGGTACATCGATTCCACTTTCGATAATGGTGCTGCAGACCAGAATATTAAAGCGCTGGTGATAAAAATCCTGCATCACGGATTCGAGTTCATGTTCTCGCAATTGTCCGTGGGCGACACGCACATTGGCACCGGGCACTAGGAGTTTTAGTTCATCGGCCATTTTATCAATGGTCCGAACCTCATTGTGCAAGAAGTAAACCTGGCCCCCACGCTTGATTTCGCGAAGACATCCCTCGACGATGAGGCTGTCATTCCATTCCGTTATAAAGGTCTTGATGGGATGCCGATGCGCCGGCGGTGTCGCGATAATGGACAGATCGCGTAGGCTGGCCATGCCCATATTCAGGGTGCGTGGCAGCGGTGTGGCGGTTAACGTCAACAGGTCGACTTCGGCGCGCAGCTTTTTCAGCTTCTCCTTGTGGCGTACACCAAAGCGATGCTCTTCGTCGATGATTACCAGCCCGAGCCTCGCAAATTTCATGCCATCGGACAACAGTTTGTGGGTGCCGATCACGATGTCGACCTTACCCTCGGTGATGCCCTTGAGGGTGCTGCTGGCCTCTTTACCTTTCTGAAATCGGGACAGACCTTCGACTCGAATGGGCCAGTCGGCGAGTCGGTCACGAAACGTTTCAAGGTGTTGTTTTGCCAATAGCGTGGTCGGCACCAGAATCGCGACCTGCACGTTGTTTTGCACCGCAACAAAGGCGGCACGCAGCGCCACTTCGGTTTTACCGAAGCCGACGTCGCCACACACGACGCGATCCATGGGTTGTTCACGCTGCATATCGGCAAGCACATCCTCAATGGCATTCTGCTGATCGGGCGTTTCCTCGAACGGAAACGTGGACGCAAATCGGGCGTATTCTTCCATCGAACTGTCGAAGCTGAGGCCCCTCGCAGTCTGTCTTTTGGCGTAGATTTCCAGTAACTCGGCCGCGACATCCCGTACCCGTTCATTGGCGCGTTTGCGTATTTTTTGCCACTGGTCTCCGCCGAGACGATGCAGCGGCGCGTTTTCAGGAGAGGCGCCGGAGTAGCGGCTAATCAGGTTGAGTGAGACAACCGGGACATAGAGCTTGTCTTGTTTGGCGTACTGAACCGTTAAAAACTCGGCTTCCATGCCACCCACGGTGAGTTTTTGCAGGCCGAGATAGCGACCAACACCATGCTGTTCATGTACCACGGGTGCGCCGATATGCAGTTCGGACAGGTTGCGAATAACCTGTTCGGCATCGCGACTGGCAGATTTTCGTCGCCGTTTTTGGCGTACCCGTTCGCCAAACAGCTGTGACTCGGCAATGATGCGGATTTCGGGTCGATGCGAGACCAGTCCTTCGTCAATCGGGGCGAGACCAATGCAGACCGACTCGCTGGAGTTGAGAAACTGTTTCCATGAATTCACTACGACCGGCCTGAGATCGGTACCCCGGAGTAGTTCCAGCAGTGCTTCACGTCGACCGGCGGAGTCGGCGACGAATAATGTTCGGGCCTTCTGTTGCTTAACGTAGCGGCAAAGAATGTTTGTGGGTATCTCGGTACGCGGGTCCACTGGCAGGGGCGGTGGCCCACTGCTACCGAAATTGCTACTCGCATGCTCGACGGTACCGGTGATCTCGACGTTCTGGATTACCACGCCACCCCGTTGATGCAGATGGGATGAGAGATCCGCGGGGCTCATCATCAACAGTTCGGGTGGTAGCGGCGGCCGCTCATGATCACCGCTGCGTTGCTCGTAGCGTTCCTGACTTTGTATCAGCAGGGCCTCGGCAGCGTCTTCCACATCGTGATAACGAATGACTAAGGTGTTGTCGGGTAGGTAGTCGAACAGCGTTGCCATCTGCTCGTGAAATAACGGCTGATAGTACTCGATGCCGCCGGGCATACTGCCATTGCTGACCTCGCGATAGATCAGGCTATCGGCCGGATTGACATCGAACTGCTGCCGAAATCCCTGACGGAAGCGGGTGATGGCAGCCTCATCGGTCGGAAATTCATGACCGGGTAGCAGATGAATGCCTTCCAATGAGTCGGTGCTGCGTTGCGTCTCGATATCAAAGCGTTTGATCGATTCGATTTCATCGTCGAACAGATCGATCCTGAACGGGGTATCGCTGCCCATCGGAAACAGGTCAAGCAGGGAGCCACGTATTGCGAATTCACCATTTTCGTTGACCTGGGGGCAACACACATACCCGCTGGCCTCGAGTCGACGACGCATGGCGTCGAGATCAAGCCGATCACCGCAGTTTAATATCAGGGCGCTACCCTCAATGAAACTTGGCGGCGGCAGACGCGACAGCAGGGTGGTGACCGGAGTGATCAGGATTTCGCGGGTCAGTTGAGGCAGGTGATACAGCGCCAGCAATCGTTGTGAGACGATCTCGGGCAGCGGTGAAAACACGTCGTAGGGCAGGGTTTCCCAATCCGGAAAGCACTGTATGGTGGAATCCGTGGTCGCCGCAAAATAGCCCAGTTCGTTAGTTAGTCTCTGGGCGGCCGGCATATCCGCAACCACCAGCAGAATCGGCCCATTATGTTCCTGCGCGGCGGCGTTTATCGCCAGACTGTCAGCGCAGCCATAGAGTTGCCCCCAATGCACCACGGGGCGCTGAGCAGTCGGTAGCTGCGGGACCAGTAGTGAATTATCGGTAATACCGGACGAGGTAGTGGGCACAGCAGGCATGAAGCAGTCACGGAAACAATGATGATGTGCGTATTTTCGCACATCCCGTGGGGGCTAGACTAGGTGGACTAAGGCCGGCGACGAACCGGCGTTGGTACGAGCAGCAGACCGGTCGCGAGTAGAATCACGCTGGGTGGCAACCGGACGACCCAAGCGACACAAAATTGGTCCTGTCGCTGGAGTAGCTAAGTGTCAATTCCTGCATGCCTGCACTGGTTCGGCGCCTGCGGTTGTACTGCCATACGTCAATTGCGTCGAGATTATCGTTGGCACCCAGATCGATGAGCAGGCCGCTTCCATCGACCAGATTCAACGCCGAGAAGTGGTCTCCGGCATCGGATGATGAGTCGACCGATAACGGCGAGATGAGGGCTGAATGTACTGGTGTGGCCAGCCACCAGCTTCCCAACAGATGCCTGTATTAGGCTAGCGTGGTTTCCCCGGGAATCTTTAGCAAATCACCAAAATTTGGGCAAAGAAAAGCGGCCCGGAGGCCGCTTTCGATCAGCATAGCGCTGGTTTATGGTTTGGTTGTACTCAGACCCAGAACATTCCAGCTCTGCATGCCGCCGCGATACCATTTGATCTTGTGTGCTGGATAACCAAATTTCAGCAGAGTCTTGATGTTATTCGGAGACTGGCCACACCACATGCCGTTACAGAACATCACCAGAGTCTTGACAGAACTGTAATCCCACAGGCCTTCCAACTGGTTCGCACCAAAGCTGTCTTCCATGATCTCACCGATGGAGATGGGATCCGCACCCTTGGCAGGGCTCAGGGCGGTCCAGGGGATATTGACTGCACCTGGAATGGTGCCCTTGGTTACCCAGGCAGGGGTACGAGAGTCGATAACGAGAATCGAGTCATCACCGTCAGCCATTGCCTTGACGTAGTTAATGACCTCAATTTCGGCAATGGTTTCGATGCCCGGAGCCAAAATAGCAGGCTGAATACAGAAAGGAGGGCAAGGACGTGAGGTCTTCGCGAAATCCGGGTTGATGGTATTGTCGTTATCCTGATTACGCTCGATGGTGTGAGACTTACCACCGTGACTAAAAGAAACGGCCATGCCGAGGTCGCCGTCGATGTTTACCGGTTTGCCGGCGTGGCTGGCCATGGGCATAGAGATCAAGGCGGCCATGGCGACGGGAGTAATAAGATTTTTAATATGTGTCATTGAAGGTAGTCCTCAACAAAAATGGATGGGAAAAGGAGATTCCTCATGGTCTCGATCTTACTCGGCCATACAACGGGGAACGGGTGAAAATCGGATATGGGCCACAGGCAATGCTCTTTCTGGCATTCGCCTACAGTCTAGCCCAAAATAGCGCATAGTGTGAATCGGTTGCATAGTTAACTGCTGGAGGAATGAATGCGGATGCAAAGGTATCGGTCAGGAATACGAGGCGCTTTAGCCCTGATATTGTCGCTGCTGGCGGGCGCGGTTGTCGCCGGTTCTGATTTGGCTCGTGAACAGCGTCTGGCTGATGAGATAGTGGATTCCATCCTTGATGGTGATCCGCTTGATCTGATGGCTGGGAGCCATGAATTTTTGGCGATCTACACCGAGACCGAGGTCGAAAAGCCGCGCGGAGCAGTCATTTTGCTCCATGGCCGGGGTTTTCACCCGGATTGGGCGCAGGTCGCGCAGCCATTACGGGTGGGATTGGTTGAGGCGGGTTGGCATACCCTGTCGCTGCAGATGCCTGTGTTAAATAAAGAAGCCAAGTTCTACGACTATGTATCAATTTTCCCAGAGTCTTACCCGCGAATTGAGGCCGCACTCGATCATTTGCATCAGCAAGGCATCAACAATATTGTCCTGCTCGCGCATTCCTGTGGCACGCACATGGCGATGGGCTGGTTTGAGAAGTTTGGTGACCAGCGCATCAGCGCCTTTGTCGGTATTGGCATGGGGGCGACTGATTACCGACAGCCGATGGAAAAGCCGTTTCCGTTGGATCGCTTGTCCGTCCCGATACTGGATTTGTACGGCGGCGAGGATTATCCAGCCGTACACCGCTTGGCAATGGAACGCAGCGTTGCGGCAGACAAAGCCGGCCATCCGAAGTCGCTCCAGCGCATCGTGCCCGGCGCAGACCATTATTTTATCGACAAGGATGACGAACTATTGAACGCCGTCAGCGCCTGGCTAACCACACTCTAACTTTAAAGCGTCGCGTGGTTTCGTCCCCGCTCCCTCAGGGAGAGGGTGAATCACTCCATAGTTTGATGTACTACCGAGTGAATCACCTGGTTAGATTCAAAATAAACCGTAAAATCCGGATAAACCCAGCGGGTGATCGGTGGGTCACCCACCCAGTTGATTTCTTCGGTAGCCGTGCCAAAGCGCTGCTTGACCGAATTCATATCAAGGCCCTTATCGGGACGCAACAGGCCGTGGGCATCATTGGCTGGGTTAGTGGATACCGAATCCATCAAGAGAATATCGGCATGGACTGGTGCGCAGAGCGATCCAAGAAGCAGCGCTGCAAGGGCAGTATTTACGCGAGACATACGAGATTTTCCTGATGTGTACTTGCTCTTAGTATAGAGCTTCAACCTGATTTTGGAACCGTATCGGCAATTGCCTGCGTAAACTGTGACCGCGATCCCAACCGCCGCTGTTGCTAACTCATCACCCTCTCCCTCTGGGAGAGGGTCGGGGTGAGGGTGGTTCAAGCTAACGGCCTGATTCTGTGGTTTAATGCGTGTCCATGTTCAAGCCTTTGGAATTATTCGTCGGCCTGCGGTACACGCGGGCGGGTCAGAGAACCCATTTTATTTCCTTTATATCTTTGGTCTCGGTGCTCGGTATCGCGCTGGGTGTGACCGCGTTGATCACCGTACTGTCGGTGATGAACGGCTTCGAAAATGAGTTGCGCAGCCGCATTCTCGGTGCGGCCTCGCATGCCACCATCGCTGGGGTCAACGGTCGTTTGCCGCAGTGGCAGCAACTGGCGCGCGAAGCGGCATCCCATCCGCGCGTGCTGGGCGCGGCTCCTTATGTTGACGGTCAGGTTATGCTGGTCAATGGCGATCAGGTCAGCGGTACGTTGATTCGCGGCATACTCCCAGATCAGGAACCCAAGGTCTCGCAACTCGGTGCGAGTATGTTGACGGGTTCGTTGCGTGACCTCACGGATCGCGGCTATGGGATTATTCTGGGTAGCGAGTTGGCACGTGCGATCGGTGTTTATCCCGGTGACAAGGTCACGGTGATTACCCCGCAGGCGGCGGCGACGCCGGCTGGGGTCGTGCCTCGATTGAAGCGTTTTACCGTGGTCGGCTTGTTCGAAATCGGCATGTTCGAGTTTGATCGCAGCCTCGCGCTGATGCATATCAACGATGCCAGTCGGCTGATGAATCTGTATGGCGATGTGAGTGGCGTGCGTCTTAAGGTCGACGATGTGTTTGTTGCGCCCGTGGTGGCGAGGGAATTGTCGGCGCGAATGCAGGGCGGGCATCAGATCACGGACTGGACCCGTCATCATTCGAATTTCTTTCGGGCCATTCAAACCGAAAAGCGGGTGATGTTTATTATTCTGGTGCTAATTGTCGCGGTCGCGGCATTTAATATCGTGTCCACGCTGGTGATGGTGGTGATTGAAAAGCGTGCCGACATAGCGATTCTTCGAACCCTGGGCGCTACCCCGATGGCGATTATGCGCATCTTTGTGGTGCAGGGTACGGTGATTGGTATTGCCGGAACGGTTTTGGGTCTAGTGGGGGGCGTGTCTTTGGCACTGAACGTCGAAACGTTGGTGCCATGGATCGAGCAACTCTTCGGTGTGCAGTTTCTTGCAGCGGATGTGTATTACATCTCTGATCTGCCGTCGGATGTGGAGTGGTCTGATGTGGTGAAAATCGGTCTGGTTTCGTTTTCGCTATCGGTACTAGGCACCTTGTATCCCGCGTGGCGCGCATCGCGCACCTTGCCGGTCGAGGCGCTGCGTTATGAGTAAGTCAGCTGCGGTCGAGTGTCGCCAGCTCAGTCGAGTGTATCAACAGGGCAGCGAATCACTAACCGTGCTGCACGATCTTGATTTCCAGTTGCAGCGGGGTACACGCGTTGCAATCGTCGGCGCATCGGGATCTGGCAAGAGCACCTTGTTGCATTTGTTGGGTGGTCTCGATCAGGCCTCATCGGGTGATATCACGCTAGCAGGCCGGAGTTTGGCCCTGATGAACCAGCGGGCGATCGGACGTTTGCGTAACCGGGAGCTCGGGTTTATTTATCAATTTCATCACCTGTTGGGTGAATTCACCGCATTGGAAAATGTGTGCATGCCGTTGTTGATTGGTGGCGAGTCGACTCGGCGCGCGCGGGAGCGTGGTCTGGAATTGCTGCGTAAAGTGGGATTGGGGGATCGCATTCACCACAAGCCGGGGCAACTATCTGGCGGCGAGCGACAACGGGTCGCTGTGGCTCGTGCATTGATTAACCGCCCGACGCTGGTGCTCGCCGACGAACCGACCGGAAATCTTGATCACCACACGGCAGAACAGGTTTTTGATTTGATGCTCGAACTCAACCGCGCCAGTGGTACCAGCCTGCTGATGGTGACGCACGATATTTCGTTGGCACAGCGTATGGACAGGGTAATGGAGTTGGTCGACGGTCGCTTGACCGGTTAAACATCGGCGAACGACGTTATTTTATTTTCGCCTGTGCGCGTTTGGCACAACGCGCCTTCCATGCGCGAATCACATGTAAGCGCCAAAACAGGCCGACGGTAAAATACCCCGTAACCGCGAGACTGGTGCCAACAATGAAGCACCCGAGCAACAGTGGTTGCCAGATGTCGAGTATTCGCTCACTGATGGTGTCGAGAGTGAACCGGTCAAACAACGGCTCCATCTGCAAGGCCCAGCTACCGATTTCGTAGGTGAAATAGCCCAGAAAGGGGATTGTGATGGGGTTGCTGACCCATACCAGTGCGACGGACATGGGCAAGTTTATTCGCAACGCGATGGCCACTGCGGCTGCCAGCACCATCTGAAAGGGCACCGGCACAAAGGCGATGAACAGTCCCACCGCACAGGCGCCTGCCACCGAGCGGCGGTTGAGATGCCAGAGATTGGGGTCGTGTAGGCGCTCGCCAAAGTGCTGCAAAAACTGGTGTTTTTGTAGGGTGTGGCGGGTTGGCAAATAGCGCTTGAGTAGCTTTTTTGGCATGGTTCCGGGTTGAGTGGCCAGTCGGCATTGGCCTTGCCTTTGTCATAGCCCATAATAGCGGCAACAGAAGCGGTATTATAAAGGAACTATCCGCATGCGTTCATGGATGATCGCTTTTCTGGCCGGAATTATTGGTTTCCAGCTGGTTTCCTCTTCACCTCATCATTTCTGGGTATTGCTGGCGCTGCCCGGCGCATTATTGGCCCGGCGTTATAGCTATTGGCGTTTACCCTTCGCCTGCCTTGGTGGATTCTGTATTGCATTGCTCTCAGCTGACTCGGTACTGGAAGCGTCGCTACCGGCGTCACTGCGCGGCGAGCCGATTCAGATAACCGCCTCAATCGATACACTGATTGAACCTCGCCACGGTGGGGTTCGTTTTGAGGTGGAAATTGGGGAGATTGTCAGTCCGGCCCATACCCTTGAGCAAGTCACCCGCGCACGCTTGTTTTGGCGCGATCCGCCGTTGCTGCCGAGCATCGGCGAACGGTGGGTCTTATGCGTACGGGTGGATTATCCACACAGTTGGCGCAATCCCGGTGGGTTTGACTACGAGGGATGGATGTTTCAGCAGGGTCTTGCGCTCAGCGGATATGTTGTTGCCTGTCCCGCGAATCGACGTGTTGAGTCTGTTCAGACGGTGGTATCGCTTGCGCATTGGCGCGACGGTATTCGTCAGCGCCTGACGCGTGTTGGTGCAGGGCTGTCGATGATTGGCATCTTGCAGGCATTGATTATGGGTGACCGTTCGGGCATCAGCGACACCCAGTGGGATGTGTTGGTGCGCACTGGTACCTCGCATCTGATGGCCATATCGGGGCTCCATATTGGGCTGGTGTTCACATTGGTTAGCGGTGTGGGGTTGATGCTGTGGCGGTTAAGTGCGCGTCGACAGCAGGTGCTACCGCAGCGGATTATCGCCGGCGGGTTGGGTCTGCTGGTTGCGATGCTTTATGCAGGTTTGGCAGGTTTTGCGATTCCGACACAGCGGGCGCTGCTGATGCTGGTTTTGGCTTACGTCGGCTACTGTGTGATGCGTCCACTGCGAACGTCGAATGTGTTGCTGAGCGCGCTGATACTGATTCTGTTATGGCAGCCACGCTCGGTCTTGGCGGTGGGGTCATGGTTGTCGTTTGTTGCGGTGGCATTGATTGCCTACGGATTTCAGGGTCGTTACCAGCGGCTCGGTGGCGTGCGCGCGATGCTGCATCTGCAATGGCTGATGTTACTCGGAACTGCGCCGTTGTTATTGGCGGTGTTCCAACAGATGTCGTTGGTGACCGTGGTGACCAACCTGCTGGCCGTGCCGTTGGTCAGTCTGGTGGTGGTTCCACTGGCATTGGCCGGTACAGCGGTCCTATTCGTGTCCGAGCCATTTGCATGGGGGTTGTTGAGTTTGGCCAACGGCGTACTGAAGTGGGTTTGGCGAGGACTCGAGTACGCGGCGAGTCAGCCATACGCGATTTGGGAGGCGGGACAGTTGCCCACGGCGTTGCTTGGGTTGGCGGCGTTGGGTGTACTGCTGCTGCTTGCCCCTCGCGGCGTCGCCGGCCGAACGATGGGTCTGGTGATGTTGATGCCGGCCTTGCTTTACACGCCGGAGCGGCCGCCGATGGGCGGCTGGCGCATGGATGTGCTGGATGTAGGTCAGGGGCTGGCGGTGGTCTTGCGTACGCATGAACATACGTTGGTGTACGACACCGGCAACCGGTTTCGCTCGGGCTCCGATGCAGGCGAGGCAGTGATCACACCGTATCTGAAAAGTCAGGGAATCGATCGCACCGATATGTTGGTGGTCAGTCATGGCGATTCTGACCACATCGGTGGCGCGGCGGGCTTGTTGCAACGGCATGATCCGGCATCGCTGTTGACCTCGGTGCCAGCGACATTCGCCGGGTTGGGCGTGCAGCGCTGTCAACAGGGTATGCAATGGCAGTGGGATGCGGTTGGTTTTCAGATATTGCATCCTTCCGAACCCCGTGGCACAGACAGTGACAATAATCAGTCCTGTGTGTTGAAAGTGAGTGCGGCAGGCGCCAGTGTACTGCTCACGGGTGATATCGAGTCAGAGGCGGAATATCAGCTCTTGACCCAACAGCGTACGCAGTTGCGTGCCGATGTGCTGATAGCGCCTCACCATGGCAGCGATACCTCATCAACACCGGGCTTTGTACAGGCGGTTGCGCCTCGACATGTGGTGATCTCGGCCGGTCATCGCAACCGATACCGACAACCGGCGGACATCGTGCTTGCCCGCTATCGTGCGATTGATGCAAAAATTTGGCAGACGGCTCGCCACGGCAGTGTCAGGATAGAATTTGATCCAATCGACGGGCTGACGGTTACCAGCTACCATGACCAATCGCGACGATATTGGCACCGCCCGCGCTCGTAATCGGGGTTTGTGCGAGATCTGGGGCGGGGTATCATACCGACACTTATTGATTCATGGACTAAGAGGCTCGATTCTACGTGCTGGAACTTGTAACTGCTGGTGGCTGGTTGATGATTCCGATCATTGCCTGTTCTGTGATTGCGCTCGCCGTTACGGTCGAACGTTTATGGGCATTGCGTTGTGCCCGCGTGGCGCCCAGCGGGCTGGTCGCCCACGTGTGGGAGCTGTATCGAGCGGACAAGCTGGATGCAAAAAAAATAGACGAGATTCGCAAGAGCTCGCCGTTGGGCGAAGTCCTCGCGGTGGGTTTGGCCAATCGCAATCAACACCGCGATGTGATGAAGGAGTGTCTTGAGGAGTCGGGGCGTCAGGTGATTCATCAGCTGGAGCGCTATTTGAATTCGCTTGGCACGATCGCCTCGGTGAGCCCGTTGTTGGGTTTGCTCGGCACGGTGATTGGCATGATCAAGGTATTCAATGCCATCACCAGCGAAGGCGTCGGTGATCCGACTGTGTTGGCGGGTGGTATTTCCGAGGCCTTGATTACCACCGCCGCCGGATTACTGGTGGCGATACCGAGTCTGATGTTCTATCGCTATTTTCAGGGCAAGGTCGAGCAGCTGGTTTTGCGCATGGAGGATGAGGCAATCAAGGTGGTCGATGTGATGCATCGTAGTCCCGATCACACGCCGGTTGATCGCAGAACCCGATGAACCTAAGACCCAAGCGCGCGCGAGAGATTGAACTTAATCTGACGCCACTGATCGATGTGGTGTTTTTGCTGCTGATCTTTTTTATGGTCTCGACCACGTTCGAGCGCGAGGCGACGTTACGCGTGGAGTTGCCGGACGCCAGTTCTGCCGATCCTGTGGAGGAGTCGGTGTTGCTGGACATCGTGATCAATGCCGAAGGCGATTATTTTGTTAATGGCAACCGGGTGATTAACAACCGGATCACAACGTTGCGATCGGCGATCCGCCACGCGATCAAAAACGACCGCTCGTTGCCAGTGGTGATTAGTGCCGATGCGATGGCGCCGCATCATGCGGTGATTACCGCGATGGATGTGGTCGGCCAGCTCGGCATTGAACGCATTTCGTTCGCGACCCATCGGGTGCCTTAGTGACGAGGCAGCCGTTGCCGAATCAGGGTGCGCAGGTCTATAAACGCCTGTTGCAGTATGTCCGGCCCTACTGGAAGGTGTTTGTCCCGGCCATTATCGCGATGATACTGGCCGCGGCAGTCGAGGCCGGTTTCCCCGCGCTGATGAAGCCGATGCTGGATGGCAGCTTCGTCGACAAAGATCCGGTCACGATCAAGTGGATACCGATCTTGCTGGTGCTGATGTTTTTCCTGCGCGGGCTGACGCGTTTTATTTCAAAATATTGTATGGGCTGGATTGGTCGTACCGTGGTCAATGACCTGCGCTCCGAGATGTTTGCGCATGCACTAAAATTGCCCATTACATTTTATGACGACACCTCGTCCGGTAATCTGTTGTCACGCTTCATGTATAACGTGGAACAGGTCGCGCAGGCGAGTACGACTTCTATTACGACATTGATTCGCGACAGTCTTACGCTTGTCGGTCTGTTTGCGTATATGTTTTATATCAGTTTCCAGCTAGCCTTTATTTTCCTGATGGTCGGGCCTCTGGTGGGCTTGATTATCCGCCTGATCAGCACGCGTATGCGCAAGTTGAGCCACACCGTGCAAGACAGCATGGGCGAAGTGAGTCACAACGTAGAGGAAGTGATCGAGGGGCAAAAGGTTGTCAAGCTATTCGCCGGCCAGAGCCGCGAGAAAGGACGATTTTCCCGGGTGCTTACCAATAATCGTCATCAGCAGTTGAAGTTTATCGTTGCGTCAGCAACCATTACTCCCGCAGTACAGATGATCGCCGCATCGGCATTGGCGGGTATTATCTATCTGGCGACGTCCGGCGCGCTTGCGGAAGAGATTTCCGTTGGCAGTTTCGTGTCGTTCATCATCGCGATGACCATGTTGTTGCCTCCTTTGAAGCGATTGACCCAGGTGAACACGGACCTGCAGAAAGGCATTGCTGCGGGCGAGAGTATTTTTGAGCTTCTGGATCTGCCTGCAGAGATTGATACGGGAAAGCAGGCCATGGGTCGAGCCGAGGGGCGTGTTGAGTTTGAGCAGGTCAGTCACCGTTATGCCACGTCTAACGCCGATATATTGAGCGACATCAGTTTTAGCGTGGAGCCGGGCACGTCCTGTGCCTTTGTCGGTCGTTCCGGTGGTGGAAAATCGACTATTATCCATTTGTTGACCCGTTTTTATGACGCATCCGAGGGTGTGATTCGTATCGATGACATTGATATTAGAGAGTTGCCTCTGCTGGATTTGCGGCGCCAGATTGCGCTGGTCAGTCAGGACATCACGTTGTTCAACGATACCATCGCGGCCAACATCGCTTATGGCTGCCCCGATGCCTCGCGGGAACAGGTTATTGAGGCCGCGCGCACCGCGCATGCGCTTGAATTTATTGAGCGCTTGGCGAACGGGTTTGATTCGTTGATTGGTGAGAACGGGGTATTGCTGTCAGGTGGACAGCGCCAGCGCTTGGCGATTGCGCGAGCGGTGCTGAAAGACGCCCCGATTCTGGTGCTGGATGAAGCGACTGCGGCGCTGGATACTGAATCGGAGCGACACATCCAGCAGGCGCTTGAGAGTCTGATGGAAACGCGCACGACGTTGATGGTCGCACATCGCCTGTCGACGATTGAAAATGCGGATCAGATCGTGGTGCTGGATCAGGGCAAGATCATTGAGCAGGGGCAGCATCAGCAGTTACTCGATCAGGGTGGCGCCTACGCCGAATTGTGTCGGGTACAGTTTGCCAAGCAACGTGATGTCGATTGAGTCGCTCTGGTATGGCCAACAGCCGTTGGCCTGGTTGTTATGGCCGCTGTCACTGGTTTATCGCGCGGTGGTTGCGATGCGCCGGCTGGCTTATCGGACCGGTCTTAAGTCCAGTACCCGATTCGATAAACCGGTGGTGGTGATCGGTAATCTAACGGTTGGCGGGACCGGCAAGACGCCGCTGGTGATCTGGTTGGTCGAGCGTTTACGCGACGCCGGATTTAAACCTGGTATTGTCACCCGGGGTTATCGCGGAAAGTCTCGATCGTGGCCGCGCCGCGTAGCGGCGGATAGCGATCCGGTTGAGGTTGGCGACGAGGCGGTGCTGATGGCGCGACGCTGCGATTGTCCCGTGTATGCCGCCCCTGATCGCGTGGTCGCTGCCGGTCAGTTGTTGGCCGAGACCGATGTCGATGTCATCCTCGCCGATGATGGTCTCCAGCATTACGCATTAGCGCGGGATATTGAAGTGGCAGTGATAGATGACGCGCGTGGGTTTGGCAACGGATTCATGTTGCCGGCGGGGCCGCTGCGGGAATCAGGCTGCCGCTTAGAGGACGTTGATGTGGTTGTGCATCACGGTGGCGAGGGCGTTCATCCTCACTGGATGCGTCTGGATATCACCCAAGCACTGTCGCTTGATGGCTCGACTCAGGTAAAATCCTTGTCAGAGTTTGTCGGTCAGTCGGTGCATGCCATTGCGGGCATCGGTAATCCCGCCCGGTTTTTTGATCGGCTTCGTGAATTGGGTCTGGATGTGGTCGAACATGCGTTTCCCGATCATCACGACTACATTGAGCAGGATTTTTTATTTGCCGATGGGGCGGCATTGTTGATGACCGAGAAGGACGCGGTCAAGGTCGCGGCCTTGCGGTTAACCAATAGCTGGATGGTTCGCGCGGACACAGTTGCCAGCGACAGCATCGTCGAACAGGTCATTGATGGAATTCGTCGTACGAATAAGGTTTAGAGCCTATGGATAAGAATTTACTCGATATACTGGTTTGCCCATTGTGTAAGGGACCACTGGTCTATCGTAAGGCGGAGAACGAGTTGGTGTGTAAGGGCGACCGCTTGGCCTTTCCGGTGCGTGATGATATTCCGGTCATGCTGGAAGACGATGCGCGACACCTTGCGCCCGACGAAGAACGCTAGTTTGCGTCGATCATGACCCCGTTTCGAGTCGTTATTCCGTCACGTTTTGAATCCACTCGTCTGCCGGGCAAGCCGCTGCTCGATATTGTCGGCAAGCCCATGATTCAACACGTCCACGAGCGCGCGCAAGAGAGTGGGGCAGCCGAGGTGGTGATCGCGACCGATGATGCGCGGATTCAGAAAACGGCCGAAGCATTTGGGGCGACCGTCTGCATGACATCAACCGATCACCCCAGTGGCACCGATCGAATCGCCGAAGTGGCTCGCCAGTGCGGTTGGGCCGATTCCGACATCGTCGTCAATCTTCAGGGTGATGAACCGTTGCTGCCGGGCGAGTTGGTGCAACGTGTGGCGGCCGATCTTGCGCACTACGAGGACGCCAGTGTATCAACCCTGTGTATACCGATAGTGGATGTTATCGAGTTGTTCGATCCCAATGCGGTGAAAGTCGTGTTGGATGCGAAGGGGTTCGCCTTGTATTTCAGTCGCGCCCCGATACCGTGGCAGCGCGATGACTTCGCCGGCGATGCGCCTTCCCTAGCGTCTGGTGCCCGCTGTTATCGTCATCTGGGTCTCTATGCCTACCGCGTGGGTTTCTTGCATCGCTATGTCACGTGGTCGGCCTCCGCGATGGAGTTGGCTGAGAGTCTGGAACAGTTACGCGTGTTACATAACGGCGAACGTATTCATGCATCCACCATCGATCAGGCGCCTCCCGCGGGTGTGGACACACCACTCGATCTCGATCGAGTGATCGCGGTGCTATCGGCACAGGAAACTGGAGTATCAAGTGATTAATGTGTTGTTCGTTTGCATGGGCAATATCTGTCGGTCTCCAACTGGAGAAGCGGTGTTCAAACATCTGTTGGAAGAAGCCGGTATGCACTGGGAGGTTCATGTCGATTCGGCTGGAACCATCGCCATCCACGCGGGGGCGAGTCCTGATTCGCGGGCCGCTCAGGCGGCGAGGGCGCGCGGCATCGATATGGGGAATCAGACCTCGCGGATGATAGAGGCACGCGATTTTGTTGATTTCGACTATATTCTGGCGATGGATAATGACAACTACTGTGATTTGATGGGGCGCTGCCCGCCGGAGTATCAGGACAAGGTCCATATGATGCTGGAGTATGCGCAGTCGCAGGACTTTAGCGAGGTGCCCGATCCGTACTACGGTGGGGGTAAAGGTTTTACGGTCGTACTCGATTTGATCGAAGATGCATCACGTGGATTGATCGCTGATATCCGGTCGCGTTACGCGGACAAGCTGGGGTAGGTCCACCGCTCGTCATTCCGGCCTGGGCCATATCGTTGAACACTGTACGGTAAGTCGCGCGATTTTTGGTTGGCCGCTGACTTAAATGCAGATCCCCTCTCCCTGAGGAAGAGGGGATTGATGTCAATTACTACTCGGGGTTGACGTTTGGTTTCTTGGTTTCAATCATACCCGCTGGTTTTTTGGTCTCTACCATAGCGGTTGGTTTTTTCGGTGCTGCCGCAGGTTCTGCTTGCTTTGCGGCAGGTCGAGGTTCTACCGGCTTGGGTGCTGCTTTCGCTTCGGGTTTCGTATCCGCTTTCCCCGCCGTCACCGTGCTGGTGGGTTTGACGTCGTCCGCTTTAGGCACCTGAACCGGCTTTGGGGTAATGCTTCGTACCGCAGGCGCAGGTTTTGTCTCCACCGCGGATTCAGATTTTGCCGGCGCGGGTTTTGTCTCCACCGTAGATTCAGATTTTGCCGCCGCGGGTTTTATCTCCACCACAGATTCAGATTTTGCCGCCGCGGGTTTAGGCGTATCCGTCTTGTTTTCGGACGCCAGTTTTTTGCTCACTGCCTCTGGTTTTGCAGCGGCGGGCGTCGGCGCATCGGTTGCTGCCGCCTCTACTGTTTGCGCGTTTTTGTTACGCGGTGGCCTTTTCCGTTCAGGTTTCTTTGCTGGTCGATCTGAATCGGCACCCGAGTCTGTGGTTTTTTCTGTTGGCGATTGTGTTTGTTGGCCAGTTTGTTCAACCTCGGCGTTTTGCGTTGACTGCTCCGTCGAGGCACTGCCTTGACCACTTCCTCGACCGCCACGGCGACGGCGACGGCCACCGCGTCGACTGCGTTTTTTACCTTCACCTTCACCTTCACCTTCACCCTCGCCATCCGCGTCATCGGCGGTTGCGACCTTGGCGTTGGTGTTTCCGGCCGTTGTCTTGGCGGTCTGACCTTGAGTTTTATTCTCCGTGTTCTCATCGGTCTGCTTCTTGCGCGGGCCACGACGTCGTTTGCTTTGGCCGGAGCGATTACCACCGCGTGCGTTGTTGCCATCACGTTCGCCACGACCGCGTGAACCGCTACCTGAGGCCGGTTTTTCCGGTTCGGTCTGGCCGCTGTCTTCAGCAGCTGCGGTGCTTGTGGTTGTTGCGGTCGGTGTTGTAAACAGGTTGCCTATCAGGCGTCGCAGAAAGCCGTGCTCACCGGGTGCGGGTGTGGCCTCGGCAATCTGTGGCTGTGGAGAGGCAGGCGCAGACATTGGCGTAGGTGCAGGGCCTTGAGGGGTAATATCACGCACGGTGGGAACTTCCCGCTGGATCTTTGGTGGTTTGCCACTGGGGGTGTCCGCGACAGGATCGGCAGCGGATGGCAGGTCGTGGCTGTGCATATCGTCATCGATATCGACGTCGGCTTCGCGGACTCTCTGGATGTCGTAGGCCGGGGTATCCATATCGGGATTGGGGATCAGCACAATGCGGATGCGGTGACGGCTCTCGATCTCTATCACCGAGTCGCGCTTTTCGTTCAGTAGATAGGTTGCGACCCCCACGGGGACTTGCGCGATAAGTCGGCCAGTCCCGGTTTTCATTGCATCTTCTTCGAGGATTCTCAGAATCGAGAGCGCCATCGAGCGGACGTCACGAACACTGCCCTGACCGCTGCATCGTGGACAGGTCTGTTGACTGGCCTCGCTGAGTGACGGACGCAGGCGCTGTCGTGACATCTCAAGCAGGCCAAAGCGGGAAATACGCCCGATCTGGACACGTGCTCGATCGACTTTTAATGCGTCACGCAGGCGGTTCTCAACCGCACGTTGATTCCGTGTCGGTGTCATGTCGATAAAATCGATCACCAACAGTCCACCGGTATCGCGTAACCGCAGTTGCCGAGCGATTTCGTCGGCGGCCTCAAGATTGGTATTGAGAGCTGTTTCTTCGATGTCGCTGCCCTTGGTTGCCCGTGCCGAGTTGACATCGATGGACGTCAGCGCCTCGGTGGGATCGATCACAATGGCGCCACCCGAGGGTAGCCGTACCTCACGCTGGAACGCGGTCTCTATTTGGCTCTCAATCTGATACCGATTGAATAGCGGTACATCGTCTTCATAAAGTTTGATCTTGCTAAGGTTGTGCGGCATGACCTGTTCCATGAACTGGTAGGCCTGACGGTGAACCTTGGGGTCGTCGATTAACACTTCGGCGATATCACTGCGCAGATTGTCACGTATGGCGCGGATAATGATATTGCTCTCCTGAAAAATCAGGAACGGTGCCTTGCCTGCTTCGGCGGAGCGGTCAATCGCGCCCCACAGATGCAATAGATAATCCAGATCCCATTGCAGTTCTTCGGCTTGGCGACCCACACCGGCGGTGCGCACAATGAGTCCCATACCCTCAGGAATTTCCAGCACGCTCATGGCTTCACGCAGCGCGTTGCGATCCTCGCCTTCGATGCGACGTGAGACACCACCGGCGCGCGGGTTATTCGGCATCAACACGAGATAACGACCGGCGAGGCTGATAAAGGTAGTTAACGCCGCGCCCTTGTTGCCGCGTTCTTCCTTTTCGATCTGGAGGATTAACTCCTGACCTTCTTTCAGCACGTCCCTGATCGATGGGCGACCTTTTTCAGGCTGGTTAACAAAGTAACTGCGAGAGACTTCTTTTAATGGCAAGAAGCCATGACGGTCGGCACCATAGTCAACAAACGCGGCTTCAAGACTCGGCTCGATGCGCGTGATGCGTCCTTTGTAAATGTTGGATTTCTTTTGTTCTTGCCCGGGAGACTCGACGTCGAGGTCATGTAATTTCTGTCCGTCTACGGTCGCAACGCGCAACTCTTCGGGCTGAGTTGCGTTGATCAGCATTCTTTTCATTGTATCGTTCCCTGCGCGCTTTTTCTGACGACCATATGCGGTCATACGCAGTCGAACCACTAAAACAGTGGGTTGTCGCAATACCGGGAAAATCCGCTGATAGAAGCATCAGCCTGATGCGTTAAGAATAGCGGTAACCTCTGGGGGAGGTCGTTGTTATCCTTAGTAACTCAGTCGCTCATTCGCAGGGGGAGGGTCTTGCTCAACCCCGGCATGAGTCTGGTATCCGGTATGCGCTCGACTGCTAACAGGAGCGCTTAAATTAATAATCATTATTCAGGTTCAAGCGCCGAACATGGCAATCAAACCCAACCAAAAATTCTTTGTCTGATTCTGGCGGCGCTACAGCGTGTCACCGAATTCAAGACCGGAAGACGACCGATCTGGCTTTAGTGGGATTGATAGTATTTGTTTTTCCACCCTGACGGATATATCAGATTTAGCCGAAGCCCACGGCCCAGCGCCATAATGCCGCTGTATTTACATCTTCACGCTCTGATGTTAGCAGCACGATCTGGATAGATCAATGCGAAAAAACCTCCATGTAACAGTGATCTACCGAAAAAACCTCTGCGCTCTGTTATGATCGCGGCCGTGAGCAGCACAGATGCCAGTCAGCCCAACCGCGTGCGTTTTATCGATATCGACGCCGAGGATCAGGGGCAGAGAATCGACAATTTCCTGTTGAAAACCCTGAAAGGGGTGCCCAAGAGCAAGATTTACCGGATTTTGCGCAAGGGCGAGGTGCGGGTCAACGGTGGTCGCGTCAAACCCAGTCAGCGCCTGGTGAGCGGCGATCGCCTGCGTATTCCACCGGTTCGTACCGCGGCACCCGGGCAGCCCGTGGTGCTGCCAGCGTATTTGCGCGCGGAGTTGGAGCAGCGTCTGTTATTTGAAGACGAGCATTTACTGGTGCTGAATAAGCCGTCAGGGCTTGCAGTTCACGGGGGTAGTGGTCTGAGTTTTGGCGTCATTGAGGCATTGCGCGAGTTGCGACCCGGGGTTCGCGGGCTGGAGTTGGCGCATCGGCTGGACAAGGCGACATCAGGTTGTTTGTTGATTGCGAAGAAACGTAGCGCATTGAGAGTGATTCAAGAGCAGTTTCGTCGTCGCGAGGTGCGTAAGCAATACTTTGCGTTAGTACACGGGCGCTGGAAAGGCGGTAAGCGATTGGTAGAAGTCCCGCTGCAAAAAAATCTGTTGAGTAGTGGCGAGCGGATGGTGCGAGTCAGTGCCGATGGGAAGGCCTCGGCGACGCGGCTGCGCCCCATCATAAATTGGGGCGACGTCAGTTTGCTTGAGGCTTGCCCGCAGACTGGGCGGACCCACCAGATTCGGGTTCACGCGCAGTATTGTGGGCATCCGATCGTGGGTGATGAAAAGTATGGTGGTGACCACGCCATGGGGTCCATGCCATTGCCCAAGCGACTGTTTTTGCACGCGCGTTCAATTTCGATTGTTCATCCTCAGAGTAACGAGCGCGTCAGTTTTTACGCACCACTGGATGCGGAATGGATCGACCTGTTGGTACGGTTGGATGCCTAGTCGTGGAAACTGTGGGAGCGGGGCGATCCCGCTTCTGCAGTTTCCCACAGATGGGTTATGAACCTTCAACAACCAAAACTGATCGTATTCGATTGGGATGGGACCTTGATGGACTCCGAGGCCCATATCGTTGCTTGTCTACGCGGGGCGGTTGCCGTGGCGGGTGCGCCTCAACGCAGCGAGGCTCAGCTTAGAGACGTCATTGGGCTTGGTTTGGCCGAGGCGATTGAGGCGCTGTTTCCCGGCCATGACCGCAATTTTCAGCAGGTGCTGGCGGATGGGTATCGGCGCCAGTTCCTGAGTGATATGTACCCGCGGTCTGAGTTTTTTGACGGCGTACCCGAGATGCTGGCTTTCCTGCGGGCAAGGGGCTATCGCTTAGCGGTGGCGACCGGAAAAGGTCGTCGTGGGCTCGATCACGTACTCCAACAAACCGGCGTGGCTGGGCTTTTCGAAGTCACCCGTTGTGCCGACGAAACCCGCTCTAAACCGCATCCGATGATGTTGCAGCAACTAATGGCGTCTGCCGGCGTCTCAGTGGACGACACGTTATTGGTCGGTGATACTGAATATGATCTGGAAATGGCCGCTAACTGTGGTGTGTCGAGTATCGGCGTGAGTTGTGGGGTGCATTCGCGAGAGCGTTTACTTGCCCATCAGCCGCTGGCCATTCTGGAGATGGTTACGCAGATCGTGGCCTATCTGGACAATCTCTCTGAATAGCAGGAACTGAACGACTATGAACGATTGGGAACAAGGTTTGATCGAAAAACTGACGTTACAGGCGTCCAAAGAGCAGGTGCGTCATCGTCGTTGGGGCATATTTTTCAAGTTTCTTACCTTTGCTTATATCACGCTTATTCTGGTGGTCTATCTGCCGTCGGATATGCAGATGGATGTTGATGGTGATGAGGACCATACCGCCGTGATCGACATCAACGGTGTGATTAGCGCCAAAGAAGAAGCCAGCGCCGACAACATTATTTCTGGCCTGAGGGATGCGTTTGAGGACGAACACACCAAAGGGATTATTTTGCGCATCAACAGCCCCGGCGGCAGTCCGGTGCAGTCAGGGTATGTGAACCGCGAGATTAATCGACTACGGGAAAAATATCCGGATATCCCGGTTTACGCGGTGATTGCTGATCTATGTGCCTCCGGGGGCTATTTCATTGCCTCGGCGGCGCAGGAAATCTATGCCGATAAAGCCAGTCTGGTTGGTTCGATCGGGGTCTTGATGCAAACCTTTGGCGTGTCGACTGCAATGGAAAAACTCGGCATTGATCGGCGTCTGTATACCGCGGGTGAGAATAAAGGGTTTATGGATCCGTTCTCGCCGGAGAAGGAATCTGACGTCGCGTTCGCGAAAGTGTTGCTGGGAGAGTTGCATCAGCAGTTTATTGATGCCGTTAAAAACGGTCGAGGTGACCGACTTAAACCTGATCCACAGTTGTTTTCAGGCTTGATCTGGTCGGGCGAAACCGCGCTGAAGATGGGTTTGATCGATGCGATTGGCAGCGCCAGTTATGTTGCACGCGAAATTATTGGCGTGGAAGAGACCGTCGATTTCACACATAAGCAGAGCGTATTGGACCAGTTTGCCGAGCATCTGGGCGCCGGGGCGGCAAAGGCGCTGGCTTACGTTCCCGCGATAATGGGGCCGCAATTACAATAGCGTGACGCCCGCGTTCTCCAGCATTCTGACGAGTCGAATCAGGGGTAACCCCATCAGTGCGCTGGGGTCGTCACCCATGAGTTTTTCAAACAGGGTGATGCCTAATCCCTCTGATTTGAAGCTGCCCGCACAGTTATACGGTTGTTCGCGACGCAGATAGGCGTCGATTTGAGCGTCGCTCAATTTCCGAAATTCCACATGAAACGGTTCGACCACCACCTCGGCGTGGTTGTTGCGAGTGTCAAGCAGGCACAGGCCGGTCAGGAAACTGACACGGCGCCCGGATGCCCGGCGTAGTTGTTTGCAGGCATTGTCGTGGGTATGGGGTTTGCCGATGATCAAACCGTCGATCACAGACACTTGATCGGAACCAATGATTAATGCGTTCGGGTATTCACTCGCCTTGGCGCGGGCCTTGGCTTCAGAAAGCCTCGCCACCAGTTGCCTTGGAGACTCGTCGTCCAGGGCAGTTTCATCCACCTCTGGCGCGGTCACTTCAAACGGCAAACCGAGTCGCTCAAGTAGCGCCTTGCGAAACGGGGACGTTGACCCCAGTACAAGGTTGGGCGCGGGTTCAGTGATTTCGTTTGTCATAGTTAAGGATGTGGAGTGCTGTCAAAGTTGGTACAATTGTCCAGATGACCGCTCTATGTGGTTGATAATTCGGCAATTCAATCTTAAATGAAGAGCAAAAGGTTAATCCAGCGTAGCGATTAGGATACACTAATCCGCTTTGACCGCATGGGGGAGGCGATAGAATGGAATACGAACAACTGATTCGTCAGGGTGGTGACCTTATGCTGGTGGGCATGGGGGTTGTGTTCGCGTATCTGGGGTTTCTGGTATTTCTGGTTTGGGCGGTGTCCCACTTGGCTCGATGCATTGGTAGCGAAGAAGAGAAAGCCACCGCATCCCCCGCCGGTGGATCGACTGCGATATCCGATGATGTACCCGCGGTGATTGCGGCAGCGGTACATCAATATCGTTCCGATCAAAACAACTAAAACGGTTATTTGAGAATCATTCATGGTTAAGCCCTTAGGGATTACAGAGCTCGTGCTGCGTGATGCGCACCAGTCGTTGTTGGCCACGCGAATGCGCATCGAAGACATGTTGCCCATTGCGCCAAAGTTGGATCAGGTTGGTTACTGGTCGTTGGAAACGTGGGGTGGCGCGACCTTTGATTCGTGCATCCGCTATCTCGGTGAAGATCCGTGGGAGCGTATTCGCTTGCTCAAGGCAGCGATGCCGAAGACGCCACAGCAGATGTTGCTGCGTGGGCAGAACTTGCTGGGCTATCGGCATTACGCCGACGATGTGGTCGAGGCCTTTGTCGAGCGTTGCGCAGTCAATGGTGTTGACGTGTTCCGCATTTTCGATGCGATGAACGATATACGTAATCTGCAGACGGCGGTGCGGGCAACGATTAATTGCGACAAGCACGCGCAGGGCACGATTTCCTATACCGTGAGTAACGTGCACACCATCGAGATGTGGGTCGACATGGGCAAACGGCTCGAAGACATGGGCTGCCACTCCTTGGCCATCAAGGACATGGCCGGGCTGTTGCGCCCGTATGTGGCGGAAGAACTGGTCGGTCGACTTAAAGAGAGCTTGTCGATCCCGATTGCGATGCAGTGTCATGCGACGACCGGTTTAAGTACCGCGACCTACGTCAAGGCGATTGAAGCTGGTCTGGATATGTGTGATACGGCGATTTCATCGATGAGCATGACCTATGCCCATTCAGCCACCGAGTCGGTGGTGGCCATTACCGACGGCGGTGAGCGCGCCACCGGTCTGGATCTGGATTTACTTGGCGAGATAGCCGCCTATTTTCGCGAGGTGCGCAAAAAGTACGCCGAGTTTGAAGGCCAGTTAAAGGGCGTTGATGCACGCATACTGACCGCTCAGGTTCCAGGCGGCATGTTGACCAATATGGAAAGCCAACTGCGCGAGCAGAATGCGGAAGATAAATTTGACGCGGTGCTTGAGGAAATACCTCGTGTGCGCAAGGATCTAGGCACCATTCCGTTGGTAACGCCCACGTCGCAGATCGTCGGGACGCAGGCGGTACTGAATGTGTTGACGGGCGAACGCTATGCAACCATCACCAAGGAAACAGCTGGCGTTTTAAAGGGTGAGTATGGCGCGCCGGCGGCACCGGTTAATCCTGAGTTGCAGGCTCGTGTGCTGGAAGGGGCTCAACCTATCACATGTCGACCGGCAGACCTGCTTGAGCCCGAACTTGAACGACTCACACAGGAACTAACCGAGATAGCCAACGAGAAGCAACTCGATCTGGTCGATGACGTTATCGATGATGTGTTGATTTATGCCTTGTTCCCTCAGGTGGGTCTGAAGTTTCTCGAAAATCGCGGTAATCCGGATGCGTTTGAGCCAGTTCCCACGGGTAAGCCCGCAGCGGCGCTGGTTGCTGGAGATCCGGCAAGTTATCAAGTGGTGGTAAATGGCTTGGCCTACGATGTTCAGGTCGCTCCCGGTGGCGCGATTCAAAACATCACGTCAACAGCAGTTGCGCCGACGGCGAGCGCACCGGCCGTGGCCACGGGGGGTGGTGAGCCGGTCCCGGCGCCGTTGGCAGGTAACATCTTTAAACTGGCCGTGAACCCGAACACGGAGGTTGCTGCAGGCGACGTCATCGTGATCATGGAAGCGATGAAAATGGAAACCGAAGTACGCGCCAGTCGAGCTGGCACAGTGACTTCGTTCGGTGTCGCGATCGGTGACGCCGTTCAGGTCGGTGACACATTATTTACACTCGCCTGATCCTCGCAACTTAACCAACAGAACGTTACACATACCTTATGGAAAACAGTCTTCTCGAACTTTGGGACTCCACCGGTCTGGCCAACTTTGAATGGGGCCAAGTGCTGATGATTCTGGTCGGCTTCGTGTTGATCTATCTCGCGATCGCCAAGGGCTTTGAACCCTTGCTGCTGTTGCCCATCGGTTTTGGCGCGATTCTGACCAACATTCCTCTCGCGGACATGAGTGGCCCGGAAGGGCTTCTGGGTATGATCTATCACGGCGGTATCGAGACGGGTATCTTCCCGCTGTTGATTTTTCTCGGGGTCGGCGCATTGACCGATTTTGGCCCTTTGATTGCGAACCCCAAGACCCTGCTGCTGGGCGCGGCGGCGCAGTTCGGTATTTTCGCGACGCTGATTGGCGCGCTGGCGATCAATATCATCCCGGGTATTGATTTCTCGCTGCAGGATGCGGCCGCAATCGCCATTATCGGTGGTGCCGACGGACCGACGGCGATTTTTCTGGCGTCGCGACTGGCGCCGGATCTACTCGGTGCGATCGCGGTAGCGGCCTATTCCTATATGGCCTTGGTGCCCATCATCCAGCCACCGATCATGAAACTGCTGACCACAGAAACCGAGCGCAAAGTGGTGATGCAGCAGCTACGCCCGGTCAGCCGCACCGAAAAGATCTTTTTTCCGTTTACCGTGTTGCTGTTGTGTGTGTTGCTATTGCCGACCGCGGCTCCACTGATTGGCATGTTGACCTTTGGCAATTTGCTTAAGGAATGTGGTGTGGTGGAGCGTTTGAGCCGTACCGCGCAGAACGAATTGATTAATATTGTGACCATTTTTCTGGGTCTGGCGATTGGCTCCAAGTTACAGGCGGACCAGTTTCTGACGGTTCAGACCCTCGGAATTCTGTTGTTGGGCGCATTGGCCTTCTGCATTGGTACGGCGATGGGCATTCTGATGGGCAAGCTGATGTATCGTATGACCGGTGGCAAGGTGAATCCCCTGATTGGCGCGGCGGGTGTCTCGGCCGTGCCGATGGCCGCGCGGGTGGTGAACAAGGTCGGACTGGACGAAGATCATCATAACTTTTTGTTAATGCACGCGATGGGGCCAAATGTCGCGGGCGTGATTGGGTCGGCTGTCGCGGCGGGTATATTGCTGGTTCTGGCGGGGGCGGGCTAGGCACTAGGCAGATTTGGTCGATATTGGGCCAAGTGATTGGTTTTATTGACCAGACGCTTGGTTCTCCGATAAAATCCCCGCTTTATGTCGATGAACGATCTGCTGCCCGATCGAGTCAACGTGCGGCGCTTGGCATCCCGAGCGGCCAAATTGACTGGAATCTGTCCAATAGGGGGGTGTAAGCGGTTGCTTGCGGTCGTATCCGGGACCGTGGGGGATGCGCAGGTATCCTTGTCGTTTTCGATCGACGGTCAGCATCGTGCACTGATGCATTGCACGGTGATAGCGACCGTCGAAATGCCCTGTCAGCGCTGCTTGGAGCCAATGTCGGTTGAACTGGTTGCCGAAGCCGTATTGGCGTTGGTGATTACCGAAGAGCAGGCGGCGAATTTACCCGCGGGCTATGAGCCACTGTTGGCGAAAGATGACATGGTTGAGTTGGCTAGTGTTGTCGAAGATGAATTATTGCTGGTGTTGCCGTTGGCGCCCAGTCATGACACCGAAGGGTGTTCGCGCACGGAGTCGGAACCTGAATCTCCGCTTGAAGACAAGCCGAACCCGTTCGCAGTGTTGGAAACATTGAAGCGCAAGTAGCGTTGATATTTAACATAGTTAATACGTTTAAGGAATATAGAGATGGCCGTTCAACAGAACCGTAAAACTCCCTCACGTCGTGGTATGAGACGTTCACACGACAGTCTGAAATCGCCTGCGTTTTCGATTGAGCCGACGACCGGTGAAACGCATCTGCGTCATCATGTCAGCGCTGACGGTTACTATCGTGGTAAGAAGGTCATCGATAAGTAAACAGAACCACCCGTTTTCGTATGGTTAGCCAGGATGTTAGCCCTGGCCTCCTGTCTTTTATTTGAATGCTCGTAGCCTCGGTGAGGCTGCGCCAGCACAGCATCGGAGTTCATTCGTCAGTGGCCAGAACTATTACCGTTGCGGTCGATGCGATGGGTGGCGATCATGGCCCACCGGTGACAGTGCCTGCAGCAATAGGCTGTCTGCGAAAATATCCCGAATTACATCTGATCCTTGTTGGCCAATCCCAGCCGATTCAGGAAGTCATTTTGGCTTCCGGACTTGCGTCGTCACATTCCGATCGCTGGCATGTTCATGAGGCAACTCAGGTCGTGTTGATGGACGAATCTCCCGCTTCCGCCATGCGTTCAAAAAAAGATTCATCCATGCGGGTAGCGATTAATCTGGTACACGAGGGTAAGGCCGATGCCTGTGTCAGCGCGGGCAACACCGGTGCGTTGATGGCCACCGCAAAATTTGTGTTGAAAACCATCCCTGGGATCGATCGCCCGGCCATCTGTACCGCCGTTCCGGCCACCTCCGGTTTTACCCATGTGCTTGATTTGGGGGCGAACGTCAATTCATCGGCAGAACAGTTATTTCAGTTTGCGGTGATGGGTGAACAGTTGGTCGCCGCAGTGACGGACAAGAAAAACCCTACAGTGGGTCTGTTGAACATCGGTCAGGAAGACATGAAAGGCATAGAAACCGTCAAGAATGCCGCGAAGCTCCTAGCAGACAGTTCGATCAATTATGTCGGCTTTGTCGAGGGCGATGATATCTATGCGGGCAGCGTTGATGTGGTTGTCTGTGATGGTTTCGTCGGCAATGTCGCATTGAAGACCAGCGAGGGAGTCGCAAAGATGGTCACCCAGTTGATGCGGCAGGCGTTTAAGAAAAACCTGCTGACCATGTTGTGTGGTTTGGTCGCAGCGCCGGTTTTAAGGGCAGTTAAATCCCGAATCGACCCGCGACGCTACAACGGTGCCAGTCTGGTCGGTTTACGCAAGATCGTGATCAAGAGTCATGGTGGTGCGGATCCATTTTCATTTTCCAACGCGATAGGTATCGCCATAGATGAGGTTGAAAACGACGTGGCCCAACGGATCGGTATGCAGGTAGAACAACTCCTTTCGCAGAGACAGGTCAGTTGAGTTTCGCCCGCATACTGGGCACCGGCGGATACCTTCCCGAGAAGGTGTTGACCAATGCTGATCTGGAAAAGATGGTCGACACCAGTGACGAGTGGATTCGCACGCGTACCGGAATCGAGGAGCGCCACATAGCGGCGGACGGGGAGACCGCTTGTGATCTCGCAGAACATGCCGCCCGTCGCGCCATCGAAGCAGCTAATCTTCAAACGTCTGACATTGACCTGATTATTGTTGCCACCACCACGCCCGATCGCGTTTTCCCCAGTACCGCCTGTCTGTTACAGAAACGGCTTGATATTCACGGCTGTGCCGCATTTGATGTGCAGGCGGTCTGCACGGGTTTCGTTTATGCCCTTGGCATCGCGGAAAAGTTTATCAAGACGGATTCCTGTCGCAATGCCCTGGTCGTCGGTACCGAAACCCTGTCGCGGGTGGTTGACTGGACCGATCGTGATACCTGTGTCCTGTTTGGCGATGGTGCGGGTGCGGTGGTGTTGGGCGTGGATGAAAAAGTAGGTATTCGTTCCACCCATTTGCATGCCGATGGTCAGTACGACGATCTGTTAACGGTGCCGGTGGGAATCTCTCAAGGATTTGATCTGGTCAAGGAAGGCAAGGCGTTTGTACAGATGCGCGGCAACGAAGTGTTTCGCATGGCCGTGAATACCTTGGGGCGGATTTGCGATGAGACCTTGGCGGCGAACAATCTCGAAAAAACCGATATCGATTGGTTGATTCCGCATCAAGCCAATATTCGAATAATTTCAGCGATGGCGCGCAAACTTGGTATGTCCATGGAGCGCGTTGTGGTGACAGTTCAGACTCATGGTAATACCTCGGCGGCATCTATACCGCTCGCACTCGATTGTGCGGTGCGCGATGGTCGAATCAAGCGCGGCGAAACCCTGTTGATGGAAGGGTTTGGTGGAGGTTTTACCTGGGGCTCAGTACTGCTCGACTATTAATTATAAAAGAGGGAGTGTGCTGGCCTGAATCGTATTCGGGTCATGCGTGAGAGTATGTCAAACCTTGTTACCCAAGCTAATCTAGCCTTCATTTTTCCTGGTCAGGGATCGCAGTCTCTCGGCATGATGGCCGCACTTGCGGACACCCATCCCGTGGTCGAACAGACCTTTGCTGAGGCCTCGGAGATATTGGGTTACGATCTGTGGAAGTTGGTGCAGGAAGGACAGGCTGACGATCTCAACAAAACCAGTTGTACCCAGCCCGCGATGCTGGTGTCCGGCGTCGCAACCTGGCGGGTCTGGTGTGAGTCGACCGACCGGCGCCCAGCACTGATGGCTGGCCATAGCCTTGGTGAATACACCGCACTGGTTGCCGCTGGCAGCCTGAACTACGCTGATGCCGTTGCGATTGTGCGTAAACGGGGGGAACTCATGCAGTCCGCCGTGCCGGAGGGCACGGGTGCGATGGCGGCGGTACTTGGGCTTGACGATGATGAGGTCGTTGCGGTGTGTGCGCAAGTGCAAGCCAATAACAAAGGCGAGGTCGTCGCCGCCGTTAACTTTAATGCCCCGGGTCAGGTGGTCATCGCGGGACACGCAACGGCCGTCAGAAAGGCATCCGATGCGGTGAAGGAAGCCGGTGCAAGGCGAGTTCTGGCGATTCCGGTCAGTGCGCCGTCACACTGTTTGTTAATGAAACCCGCCGCGGCGTCTCTAGAGCCGATGTTGGCAGACACGGCGATCGATGCTCCCCAGATTGGGGTGATGCATAATGTGGATTGCGCTCTGCACCCGGATCCGGATGGCATCAGGCAGTCGCTGGTTAGTCAGTTATACAGGCCGGTGCGCTGGTCGGACAGTGTCATCGCGATGGCAGGTGAAGGGTTATCAACATTTGTTGAGTGTGGGCCTGGACGCGTACTCGCGGGTCTGAATCGACGAATCGACCGACGTTTGGGGTCTATGCCGATTTATGATCCTGACTCGCTCCAAGCAGCTTTAGGGGAACTTGATGAGCAGTGAGAAACAGACCGTATTGGTCACCGGCGCGAGCCGCGGAATTGGTGCGGCGATTGCCCAGCGTTTGGCCGGTGATGACCGGGTGATTATCGGCACAGCGACATCGCAGGCTGGCGCGGATGCGATTTCAGAAAATTTTCAGGCGCAGGGATTGTTCGGTGTCGGACGGGTACTCAACGTGACCGATCCCGAATCCATTGCTGCGTTACTTGACTCATTGAAACAGGAGTTTGCCGCGCCCACGGTATTGGTAAACAACGCGGGCATCACGCGAGACAACCTGTTGCTACGCATGAAGCAGGACGAATGGGATGATATTATCGATACCAACCTGAGTTCGGTCTATCGGATGAGCAAGGCGTGTTTACGAGGTATGACCAAGGCGCGGTTTGGCCGCATTGTGAATATCGGATCGGTGGTCGGTTTGATGGGTAATGCCGGGCAAACCAACTATTCGGCGGCGAAGGCCGGCATGATTGGTTTTACGCGATCACTTGCGCGCGAAGTCGGCACCCGAAACATTACCGTTAACGCGGTAGCCCCCGGGTTTATCAAAACCGATATGACCCGTGCATTAAGCGACGATCAGCAGGCGCAGATGATGGCATCGATACCCTTGGGTCGTTTCGGTAGCGTCGACGATATCGCCGACGGCGTTGCGTTTTTGTGCTCGGCGGGTGCGGGTTATATCACCGGTAACATCCTGAATATCAACGGCGGCATGTACATGGCGTAAAGTAGCTGGGGGTGCGCGGCGTTGCATCAATTGGCGCCTTAAATCAACCTCTTTTTTTATTTCGTCAAATTATTGTCGGTTATTGAAATAAGCACTTTTACCTTGCCACAATGACAGGTAAGATTGCGTTCAAATATGATGGCTAAGGCATTACAATAAGCGCTCGGGCTAGTACCCGAGACATCTTGGAGGACACAACGGTTATGAGTAGCATCGAAGATAGGGTTCAGAAAATAGTTATCGAACAGCTAGGCGTGAAAGAGGATGAGGTAACCAAGGAAGCTTCATTTGTTGATGATCTGGGCGCGGACTCACTTGATACCGTCGAACTCGTGATGGCACTTGAAGAAGAATTCGAGTGTGAGATTCCCGATGATGATGCTGAGAAGATCACGACTGTGCAACAGACGATCGACTACATTAACTCTCACGGCTAATCCTGTATCGGGCATGGCTCGAGGGGTTTATAGAATTACAAAAGGTCGCGACGTACATTGTACATTGCGACCTTTTTTGTTGTGGTGCTTGGAGACGCTAGTGGAGAACCATAGTGAGTAAACGGCGAGTTGTAGTTACGGGTCTGGGGATGGTTTCACCCCTGGGACTGAACGTGGCTGATTCGTGGCAGGGTATTGTGTCGGGTAAAAGTGGCATCACGATGATTGAACATATCGACAGCTCGCCCTTTACCAGTCAGATCGGTGGTTCGATCACGGGTTTCGATGTTACCGAATATATCCCCGCCAAAGAAGCCAAAAAGATGGACCCGTTTATTCACTACGGAATAGCGGCGGGTACCCAAGCATTTATCGACTCCGGTCTGGAAGTGACTGAAGCCAATGCCGAGCGCATTGGTGTCGCAGTGGGTTCTGGTATTGGTGGGCTGCCCGGCATTGAAGACGGACACAATTCTTTTCTCAAGGGCGGCGCGCGCCGTATCTCGCCGTTTTTTGTTCCGGCCAACATCATCAACATGATCTCTGGCCACCTGTCGATCAAATATGGCTTCAAGGGTCCAAACTTTGCGATTGTGACCGCCTGCAGTACCGGTACCCATAATATTGGCGACGCGGCTCGCGTCATCGCCTACGGCGATGCCGATGTGATGATCGCGGGTGGGGCAGAGATGGCGACATCGGCGATGGGTCTTGGCGGCTTCGCCGCCGCGCGTGCGTTGTCTTCTCGTAATGATGACCCGGCTGGCGCGAGCCGACCCTGGGATCGCGACCGAGACGGTTTTGTGCTCAGCGATGGCGCTGGTGTTTTGGTGCTTGAGGAGTACGAGCATGCGAGGGCGCGCGGCGCTGAAATTTATGCCGAATTGACGGGATACGGCATGAGTGGCGATGCCCACCACATGACCATGCCTTCCGAGGGTGGTGAAGGTGCAAGTCGGTGTATGCGGCTGGCGATGAAGGACGCGGGATTGAATACCGATCAGGTGGATTACATTAACGCGCATGCGACATCGACACCCGCCGGTGACATTGCCGAGACCCAGTCCCTTAAGCTCGCCTTTGGCGATGAAGTAAAGCAGATAGCGATCAGTTCGACCAAGTCGATGATCGGCCATCTATTGGGTGCGGCGGGGGGTGTTGAGGCGGCATTCAGCGTACTGGCGATTCGTGATCAGGTCGCTCCACCGACTATCAATCTTGATAACCCTGACCCGGCCTGTGATCTGGATTTCGTTCCCGGTTCCGCGCGTGGCATGGTCATCAATGTTGCAATGACCAACTCGTTTGGGTTTGGCGGCACAAACGGAACACTGATCTTTCAGCGAATGCAGTAGTGGTTGTCCGCGTAAAGTCTAATTGTTCTCCGGACTTTGCCGACCTCATCGCGAGCCGACCCGAGCGCTACCCATTTTTGCTCGAAAGCTCCGCGTACCACCCCGATCGAGGGCGGTACGATATTCTTTTTGCCTACCCGGAATCTGAGTTGCTACTCAGTCAAGGCCGCTTGTTTCGTGACGGCGAGGCACAGCACTCGGCTGATTTTTTCGCGGCTCTGGATAATTGGTTTGCCGATGAACAGGTGTCGGATGACGAGCCGAACGATTTGCCATTTTCGGGTGGATGGTTCGTCTATTTGGGTTACGAAATCGCCGCGCAGATCGAACCGTCGTTGGATCTTCCTACGACCAAACTCGATATACCATCGGCATTTGCGATGCGCATCCCATTGGCCGTGATTCGTGATCGGGTCAGTGATGAGACCTGGGTGGTGGCCGAAGATTCCGGTGACGCGCGTATCTCGGAGGTGCTTAAAGACCTGCAATCGGCGAACGGGGCTTTAGCGACTCGTGCGGCGGCAACCCGATTGACGATAGACGAGGAGATGGAGAGCACGTATCTGGATGCGGTGCAAAAAATTAAGCGCTATATCGAAGAGGGTGATGTTTTCCAGGTCAATCTGTCACGTGTCTGGTCGGCATCACTTGCACAGGCAGACGACATCGTAACGATCTACCGTCATTTGCGAGAGCGCAATCCGGCACCGTTTTCAGGTATTTGCCGCTACCACGATTTCGCCATCGCATCGTCGTCGCCGGAGCGCTTGATTCAAGTGCGCAACCGGTGGGTGGAAACTCGACCGATTGCCGGTACCCGTCCGCGCAGCGACGATCCCGACGAAGACCAGCGACTTTCCGATGAGTTGCGTGCCCACCCCAAAGAGCAGGCCGAACATATCATGTTGATCGATCTTGAGCGCAATGATCTGGGGCGTGTGTGTGAACCGGGCAGTGTCGAGGTTGAGGGCCTTATGGGATTAGAGTCCTATGCGCATGTGCATCACATCGTGTCCGCTGTGACGGGACGTTTACGCGACGGTATTACGCCGGGAGAAACCCTCAAGGCGGTTTTCCCGGGTGGTACGATCACCGGTTGCCCCAAGGTTCGTTGTATGCAGATCATCGCCGAACTGGAAAAAACCGGTCGGGGTGCCTACACCGGTTCGCTGGGCTTTATCAATCGTAACGGCGATATGGATTTCAATATCCTGATTCGCACTGTGGTGGCACAGGGGCAGCATCTTGAGTTTCGTACCGGTGCAGGGATTGTTGCCGACTCGGATCCTCGGCTTGAGCTTGAGGAGACGCGTGCCAAGGCGCGCGGTTTATTACTGGCGCTGGACGCATGATCCTAGTTAACGGCGAACAGACGGATCACGTATCGGCCAACGATCGTGGTTTTCACTACGGCGATGGATTGTTTGAAACCATGTATTGGCGGCATGGGCGTATTCGATACTGGACCCGCCACATGACGCGTTTGGCACATGGTTGTGGTGTGTTGCGAATCCCAGTTCCCGATCGTGAGGTGTTGGCGCGACAGGTGGAGCTTGTTACGGGAAGTCAGGATGAGGCCGTGGTTAAGGTCATTGTGACGCGGGGCGAGGGCGATCGTGGTTATACATCACCCGCGGTGGTGATTCCCACCGTGGTGGTGCGATCGTCATCAATGCCGGATTATTCGCTGGACCGATATCGCGACGGCGTGCGACTTCGACTGTGTGACACGCGCTTGTCCGTAAGTCAGACCCTCGCCGGGATTAAGCATTTGAATCGACTCGATCAGGTGATGGCAAGAATGGAGTGGAGCGATCCCGATATTTTTGATGCGTTGATGCTGGATGATCAAGCCCGCGTTATCGAGGGCACGATCAGCAATCTGTTTGTGGTCAAAGACGATGTATTGATCACGCCGCGACTGGATCGCTGCGGTGTAGCAGGCGTGATGCGTTCGGTGGTGATTGACGTTGCGATGAGCAACGACTACACGGTGTTGCAACAACCCCTCAGTGTTGATGGACTGTATGGTAGCGATGAGGTATTCCTTACCAACAGCCTGATCGGGATCTTACCGGTACGCGCCTGTGGCGATCACACTTGGGTGCGTGGTCGGGTCACCCAGTTTCTGTTGCACGCCATGGAGAAGGCAGACGCATGATTCACCGATCGCGTCTGCTGGGTGTTCTGGTTCTCGGCCTTAGTCTGATGTTGGGCTGGGTGGGCATGGAGGTTAACCGTTTTCTTAACACACCCGTTACCCAGCAATCTCTGCTGGTCACTGTCGAACAGGGTGATTCGTTTCGCCGTATTGCGCGTGCGCTGGCGCGGACCGACCATGCACGCGATGCCCAGTATTGGGTGGCGCTTGCCTATTGGCAGCGGGCGACCGATCAGGTCAGGGCGGGCGAATATCAGATCGAAGCCGGCATGGCCCCGGCTGAGGTGCTGGCTCTATTGGTTGCGGGGCAGGTACACCAGTATACGTTCACCATCATCGAGGGTTGGACCTTTCGTCAGCTGCGCGCTGCGATATTGGTCAGTAGCGCACTGCTACATGACACCGAGGGCTTAACCGATGCTGAAATCATGCAGTCCATCGGTCAGGACGATGTATTCCCCGAGGGACGATTTCTGCCAGAGACCTATCGTTTTCCTCGGGGTACAACGGAGAGCGATTTTCTGCGTCGCGCCTTTGCCCATCAGCAGTCGGTACTGAAAAGCGCTTGGGACAAGCGAGCGGACGACTCGGTGTTACAAACCACCGATCAAGTACTGGTGATGGCATCGATTATCGAAAAGGAGACCGGCAAGGCGAGTGAACGCCGTAAGATATCCGGGGTGTTTAATCGGCGTTTGAAGTTGAATATGCGATTGCAATCAGATCCTACCGTGATCTATGGCATCGGCCCGGATTTTGATGGGGATATTCGTCGCCGCGATTTGCGCCACGATACCCCTTACAATACCTATACGCGTCACGGTCTGCCGCCCACGCCGATTGCGTTACCGGGCGCAGACGCCATCCACGCCGCGGTGCAACCCGAGGCGGGAGATGCCCTTTATTTTGTTGCCAGCGGCGACGGTGGACACGTGTTTTCGGCGACGCTCGAGGCGCATGAAAAGGCGGTTGATCGTTACCAACGATAACCCTCCCCCTAAGGGAGAGGGGATTGGTTTAATATTGAGTTAGCTGAGTGGCATTCTGAATGAATAAACCCGGATTATTTATTACCGTCGAAGGTGGGGAAGGTGCCGGCAAGTCGACCTGCGTGGATGTTGTCACCCAGGAACTTGAGTCACAGGGTTGGTCAGTGGTGCGGACTCGCGAACCGGGTGGAACCACTCTGGGCGAAGAGTTACGCGAGGTGTTGTTGGGGCACCGTGACGGCGGCATGGATTCAGGCACAGAACTGTTGCTGATGTTCGCGGCGCGATGTGAGCATCTTGCCAAGGTCATTCAGCCTGCGCTGGATGCTGGCAAGGCGGTGTTATGTGATCGCTTTACCGATGCCACCTATGCCTATCAGGGCGGCGGACGTGGCATTGACCCCCAGCGCATCGCGGTGCTCGAGAGCTGGGTGCAGCAAGGTTTGCGCCCCAACTTGACGCTGTTGCTGGACCTCCCGGTCGAGATCGGCCTGGAACGAGCCGGCACGCGCGGTGAGCTGGATCGCTTCGAAGTGGAAGCCAACAGTTTTTTTCAGAAGGTACGCAAGGCCTATCTCGATATCGCCCAGGATGATCCACAGCGTGTTAAGGTGATTGATGCATCGAAGGCGCAAGCTGAGGTGCAAGACGCGATTGTGGCGGTATTGAGATCATTTTTGAATGAGTAGTAGCAGTTTGGCAGCATGGCCTTTTCCCTGGATTGAGGCAGACTGGGAGCGCGTTTGCGAACGCGAAACCTTGGGGCAACTCGCCCATGCACTGCTGATCACCGGCCCCACGGGCATTGGCAAGCAGCGCTTTGCCAATGAGTTGGGGCAGTGGTTGTTGTGTGAATCGGATCCTCGCGGGGCCAGCGCCTGTGGCAACTGTCGGGGCTGCCGGTGGGTCGACACCGGGGTGCACCCCGACCTTGTTCATTTGGCACCCGAAGAAGATTCCAAAACCATCAAGATTGATCAGGTTCGGGCCTTGTCCAGCGAACTCACGTTGACGGCCCAAGCCGGTGGCCGTCGGGTCGCGATCGTGTCGCCCGCCGATAGCATGACCCTCGCTGCAGCCAACAGTCTGCTAAAAACGCTGGAAGAACCACCAGCTGCCACCGTAATCCTGTTGGTCAGCGAACGCCCGGCCGCGCTGCCTGCGACGATTCGCAGCCGTTGTCAGCAAATCAAATTACTGCCCGCGGCGCTGGATATCGCGCTACCGTGGTTACGGCAGCAAACCGACGTCGACGACCCCGAGTTATTGTGTCGATTGACGGGAAACGCCCCCTGCGCTGCTGCGGCACTCGGGTCGGACCCGTTGTTTCAGCAGCGTTTGACCCTGCTGGAGGGTATTCGCGATATCGCTGCGGGGCGGGCAGATCCGCTCAAACAGGCTGATCTTTGGTTAAAGCATGATCTCAGCCAAGGCCTGAGCTGGCTGGCGGGATGCGTTACCGACATGATCCGACTAAAGACCTACGCAACTCCGCCGACCTTGAGTAACAAGGATTGTTTGAGTACCTTGCTTGAATTGTCCGCAATGGCGGATATAAAGACCCTCTTCCATCGGCTGGACGGGGTTTATGAAGGAATTCGACACGTGGATACACCGATTAATCAGACATTGCTGATGCAGGACCTACTGATCGAATGGGGTCCGGATGCCCGTTGATTCCGGCCATAGCGCGCAACGGCAGAGTGTCTTGTCATTGACGATCAAGGACAAGAACGCGTTGTATGCGGCGTATATGCCCTTTGTGAAGGGTGGCGGCCTGTTTATTCCCACCAATCGCAGTTACGCCCTCGGCGACGAGGTATTCATCCTGTTGTCCCTGATTGATGAGCCAGAACGTATTCCCATCGCCGGTACGGTGGTTTGGGTCACACCCAAAGGGCCTGAGGGTAATCGTGCCTCGGGTATCGGGGTGCAATTCAATAACGAGGACAACGGCGCCGCCCGCAACAAGATCGAAACGCTGCTTGGAGGCTCCTTGCAGGCCGATCGATCCACCCAAACAATGTAGCGATTCTCTCTGCTTTATCCTCCATTCTCCTATTTCTTCGGATATCCATTGACACCATACGTAAACTTACGTATATTTCATTATATTCGCATATTCATATATTTTGGAAGTTAGGAGATTAGTATGAGTCGTTCAACGTTGATTTTGGTCCCTGTAGTGACCGCCTTATTGGCCCTGCCGAGCCTCGCAAATGCTTATGCACGTGATGCATCGGCGTTGATCGCTACCGATAGTCTCGAAACTGAGATTCTGACGCTGGCGGGTTCGCTGAAGCGCAAAATCAGTCATCTGGACAGCGCGCCCCAATCGGTGCAGTTGGCAGGTTCGTTAAAACGCAAGGCGGCCGTCCGCGGTGCCAAGCGTAAACTCGGATAACAATAACAGAGTGGTTTGGGTGGACCGTTAATCGGGCTGCCTACTGCAAATCCTTGCTCTGGCGAGGATTTTTTTTGCCTGAATGCAGCGCATGGTGGACAATCGGGTCTGATCGCTAACCGCTAAACAGGACGGCTTAATGAACGCTTCCGCTGATGTCATGCAGGGCGCAACCCCGCTGGTAGATTCCCACTGTCATATCGACTTGCTGGATCTGGAGCAACATTACAACGGTGACCCTGCGGAGGTAGTGCAAGAGGCGCAGGACGCGGGCGTTGGCCATATGCTGTGTGTGTCGGTGTCATTGCAACGCTATGCCAGCATGAGGGCCTTATGTGATCCCTTTGAACAGGTCTCGTTTTCCATTGGGGTGCATCCCAATGAAGATCCCGGCAACAATCCTGACCCACAGATTTTACTGGAGCAAACCGCCGACCCGCGTGTGGTCGCAGTGGGCGAGACTGGGCTTGATTACTTTCGTAGCGAAGGCGATCTTGATTGGCAGCGCGATCGGTTTCGCGATCATATCGCGGTCGCACGACAGAGTGGCAAGCCGCTGATCATTCACAGTCGCGAGGCGGCAGAGGACACCATCCGTTTGCTGGCTGAAGAAAACGCCGCCGAGGTTGGTGGGGTGATGCACTGTTTCGCCGAGGACTGGGCGGTCGCGAAACAGGCGCTGGACCTCAACTTTTATATCTCGTTCTCTGGCATCGTCACCTTCAACAGCGCGCAAACACTCAAGGAAGTCGCGAAAAAGGTACCGGCCGATCGCATGTTGGTTGAAACCGATTGCCCCTGGTTGGCGCCGGTTCCCAATCGTGGCAAGCCCAATCGTCCAGCCTGGGTGCGTCACGTCGCGGAACATATTGCCGAATTGCGAGAGACCACGTTTGAGCAAATTGCCGCACAGACGACGGAGAACTATTGGCGATTGTTCGGTGCCAAGTCGTAGGCTGCTGTTCAGCTAGGATTCAGGATTTCTGATCTATAGTTTAGGAAACGCCTCGCCATGACGGGGTGGTACCCGTGGTATTGCAGGAAACTATTGTTATGCAAATACAGTGTCGATCTCGCTTTCTTGTATCAGTCACCGTCGGCTGTCTGCTCGGGTTGGCTGTGGGGTTCTCCCCGGCCCAGGCGTCGCACGGCTACCCGTTGATGGTATCGAGTGAGTCGTTTGACCGCAGTCAACAGCGTCGTCCGTTGTCGCTGGACAAGGCGGTTTCGCGGATTCGCAAGAAAATTAATGGCCGGGTGTTATCCGCGACCACACGCAGTCGTGAGGGGCGCAAGATTCACCACATTCGTATACTCGATTCGAAAGGACGGGTTCGCCAATTCGAGGTCGATGCGAATTCCGGAGAGCGCATCGTGAAACCGGCGCGGTTAACGCACTGATGCGTGTACTGGTGGTCGAAGATGAGGCGACGCTGCGTGAGAGTCTGAAGGATGAGCTTGAGGATGCCGGCTTCAGTGTGGACCTCGCCGAAGATGGTGAAGCCGGTTTGTTTCTGGGCCGTGAATACCCCTTTGACGTGGCCGTGATCGATTTAGGCCTGCCGCGGCTGTCGGGGATGGATTTGATTGCACAGCTGCGCACGCTTGAGCGGGATTTCCCCATTTTGATACTGACCGCGCGCGGCAATTGGCAGGACAAGGTCGAAGGGCTGGAATCCGGCGCCGATGACTATCTGGTTAAGCCCTATCAAGCAGAAGAACTGTTGGCACGCGTACGTGCGCTGATCCGTCGTTCCACGGGGCATTCGCAGTCGGTACTGGAGTTTGGCGCCCTGCGTATCGATACCTCGACACAACAGGTGAGGGTCGCCGACGAGGTTATAGAACTGACGGCCTATGAATATCGGGTGCTTGAGTACATGGCACTGCATGCCGGTGAGGTGATCTCCAAGACCACGTTGACGGAACATATTTACGATCAGGATTTTGATCGCGACAGCAACGTGATCGAGGTGTTTGTCGGACGCTTGCGCCGCAAACTCAAGGCAGGACAAACCGAGGTGCCGATTGAAACCCTGCGCGGGCGCGGTTATCGCTTTGGATCGAGTGTCGAGTAAGGTGCTGTCGCTGCGTCGCCGCTTGGTGATCACGGCCGGTATTGTGTTGCTGGTGTTCCTGGGCGCCACCGGCCTGGTTCTGGACCGGAGTTTTGTTCGCAGCGCGCATACCGCGCAACAGGATCGACTCGACGGTTACTTGTTTGCGATGCTGGCCAGCGCCGAGTTCAATGCCGAGGGCATGTTGGTGTTGCCCGAGCCGATGCCGGAACCGCGGTTGAGGCGGATTGATTCCGGGCTAATCGCGTTTATTGTGCGTGATAACGACCGTATGCAGTGGCGCTCGCAGTCGATGCTGGGCATGGATGTGGGCGATGTCTCCGTGGTTGAGGCGGGGCTGTGGCGCTCGAGTCGTCTTGCAGACCGAGGCTCTACCGCGTTTGCCGCTCGTTCGTTCGGCGTCACTTGGGTTGCCGATGATGAATCCGAGCGGGCGTTTACCCTGACCATCGCTGAATCGGAGCGCGGAGTAAATGCGCCAATCCAGGAATTTCGGGCCAACCTGTGGGCCGCATTTGCATCGGTATCGTTGTTACTGGTGGCCTTGCAGGGTGTGGTATTGAGTTGGGGGTTACGCCCATTGAAGGGTTTTGCCCACGAGGTCCAGGCCCTTGAACAGGGTACTCGCGCACGCATGCATGATGACTATCCGGCTGAACTCGCGCCGCTTGCCAATAATCTCAATGCCTTGCTCGATCGTGATGAACAACAATTGGCGCGTCATCGTGATGCACTGTCCGATTTGGCACACAGTCTGAAAACCCCGCTGGCGTTACTTGCCACCGTTCGAACCGATAACCATGACACTGAAAAATTATTAACTCAGCAAATCGATAACATGAATCGTATTGTTGAGTACCAACTGACGCGTGCGCGCAGCGCCGGGCCTAATCCGCGCACGGTGCGCATCGAGTTGTTGCCGGTGGCTAAAAAAATCGGTGATGCACTCAGTCGTTTGTATCACGACAAGGCGATTGACCTTGCGCTTGATGTTTCGGCGCAGGATTGTGTGCGAGTCGAGTCAGGCGATTTGATGGAGATTCTCGGCAACGTATTGGATAACGCCTTTAAGTGGGCGCATAGTAGCGTCCGCGTGAGCATGGAGGAATCCGTAATACGCATCGACGATGATGGCCCCGGGGTGCCCGCCGGGCAAAGAGAGGCCGTGTTGCGGCGGGGTGAACGCGCCGACGAACAGGTACCCGGGCACGGTATCGGTTTGGCCACCGTCGCGTCGATTATTGCTCATTATGGCGGTTCGATTTCAATCGAGGGGAATCCCAGCGGCGGGGCGCGTATTCTCATCACGTTTCCCACCTAGCCACCATCATCGCCGTCATCCCGTCCTGCGCCGGGGTGACGATCTCGGTAAATCATTGTAATTGCCAGTATTAATCGTCTGCCGTTGAGCTGCGGGCAATACGGGGCCATTATCTAAAGAAATCGCCTCGATTAACCGCTACTTACTACAGCAAGGACGCACAATAAGCGGCATGGAATAACGACCAGTTACCCGCAGAAACTCCAGCTAGTCCAGGATTATGTCTATTATCTAGGGTCACATATGACATGAGTTGGTGGGGGAAAACTAGGGCATCTATGGTGCAGCTGACGCTGCTCGTGGTGCTGTTTGTGCCGCCCACAAGCGCAAGCGAGACCGCCCCCGACCCCTCTGTGGGTGCGCAGTTGTTTCGGGACAATGGTGTGTTGTGCCACAGTAAACTGGGCATGGGAGAGGGTTACTTGGCTATGGCCATCCCCGATTATCCAACGACGAATCTGGTCAACACCTCAAATACCGGCGATCGGGACAGGATTCTCGAGGTGGTTCGGTATGGTGGCTCACTGACGGGGATCAGCACCTATATGCCGCCGTGGGGCGATGAACTCCGCCCGTCGGAAATCCGCTCAGTGATACGCTTCATCCGTCGTATCAGGAAGCAAGACTCTGGGACTGCCGTTGCCGGGAGTCCAATGGATTCGGCCGATTATCGCGAGTGGAGACTACCCACCCAGGCCGACGAACCGGAGTACAACCGGTCAACAGCTGAGCGCGTTGCGTTGGGCAAGCAGCTGTTTTTTGATCCGATGATGAGCAAGGATCGGGATATATCCTGTGCCTCCTGTCATGATCCTGCGAAGGGATGGAGCGACGGGCTGGCCGTTGGTGTGGGTCATCGGGGGGCGCTATTGACGCGCGCCTCGCCTAGCATCATCAATAGCGCATTTAACAAGATACAGATGTGGGATGGTCGCTTTCGTACGCTCGAGGATCAGGTTCGTGGTCCGATTGAATCGCCAACCGAGATGAATCTGGATCCGGCGATACTCGAGGAGCGGCTCAACGAGCGCCCAGAGTATATTGCCGCATTCGCGCAGTCCTATCCAGGCGAACCCATGAACATAGACACAATAGCCAAGGCGATAGCGGCGTTTGAGCGGACCGTGATCCACCGTAATTCACCCTTTGATCAATGGCTCGACGGTGATACTGCGGCGATGAGCGAAGCGCAACTGCGCGGCATGGACGTGTTCATGGACGAAGACAAGGGCCATTGCGCGGTCTGTCACAGCGCCCCCAATTTTACCGATAACGGTTTCCATAACGTGGGTCTCGACCAACAGACCACCGACGAGGATGTTGGGCGCTATAAGATCAAGCCTATCAAGGAGGTGTGGGGAGCGTTCAAGACACCGATCATTCGCGACGTCGCATTAACCGCACCGTACTTTCATGACGGTTCCGCCGCGACGCTTAGTGACGTCATTGCGCACTACCGGAAGGGTAGCTCGCCGGTAGAGCAGGTATCGTTAAATATGAAGGCAATCACAATTTCGGATCAGGAAGCCTCGGACCTAGAGCAATTTCTCCATGCCCTGACTTCCGAGGAAGCGCCCTTTGAGGCGCCTGTATATCAAACCTTTGCCGGCTCGGCAGTGGATTAACGGGCGACATAGAGGACTAGCTATGAACCAACGATTGGTAACATCGATTATAGCGATTGCGTCGGGTTTGATAATGGCCTCAGGTGCGGCAGTGGGGAAGGAATACACGGTAGGACAGGCCGGCAAGGCGTTCACGCAGGACAAGATAACCATTTCTGTCGGTGACGTGGTGCATTTCGAGAACAACGACCCATTTTTTCACAATGTGTTCAGCCTGTCCTCGACTAAAACTTTCGATCTGGGTTCCTACCCCAAGGGTGATGCACGCAGCGTGACCTTCGACGAGCCGGGCGTGATCGAGGTCGAGTGCGCGCTCCATGGCGACATGTTTATGCTGATCGAGGTTGAGTAGGCTACTTAAGGCTGCAACGAAGAATAATGCGGGGTAATCGTCTGAATCTGAGTATTCGCGCCAAGTTGTGGGTGGCCATGGGTATTGAATCGCCCCGATCTACTAGACACTTTCCAACACGGGCTTCATCACGAGTTGCGTAGACATGTCGTTTGAGCTCCGCTTGTTTCACCGCTTCGATCTTGATACAGACGATGTGATGTTGTTTTAACGTAGCCCACCGTTACTACGGCGCGGTGGCGTATTCCACCTTAATCCAAAGCGGTTGACTCGATATTGGTATACGGGGGCGGGTACTGTGAACATGGGTGAAGGGCGTGGTTGATAGTGGCCTGTTTGATTCAATCACGGGATACCACCGCCCAACCTTGCCCTGAAGTCGGGTGTTGATACTGCTCGATTGCTGATCGGATGAATGCGCCCCGACGAAGTCCTCTCTATGGCTACTTAGCTCTACTGTTACCTCATCATCGTTCACCAGAGCTCGCGCATATAACTCGTTTTTTGCTACGCGTTCATTCGACTCGATAGCCAGACCCTCATCCCAGACTGCGGCCCAACGAACCGCGAGAATTGAGTCACTGGAACGCACCACCACGGGTAGACCTTCAAGCACCGATACCGACACAGATCCCATGTTATGCGGACGCGTATGCGTGCGCAGGACAGCGCCACTGGATTGCGCCGATGTCGCTTGCATCGGATCGGTGTTGGTGATGTGAATCAGAAGTCTTGCTCGGGGGATATCCAGTAGCGATACGACGTGTTCAACCGATCCGAGTGCATCCTCTGACCCGGATACCACCAGCCGCGAGTCGACGACGTGAACGCTACCGTTGCCAGACAGTAGCGATTCGATAACCGGGCGCAGTTCTTCCGCATACAGATACTGCGGCTCAAACACCACCGTGTCGCCGACGGCGGGTAATGAACCAGCGAGGGCAGCACAGCCGACCATGAAGCCATTGATTAAACGTTGCATCACGTCCCCAGTGTAGCACTTGGTAACGACGGATCAGATGATTTTTCGCATCGTCAGATGAGGAATTCCGGCATCGAGAAATTCCTCGCCCTCGGTCATGAAGCCGTGCTGCAGATAGAAGCCGGAGGCGTGTACCTGGGCATTGAGCCAGACCTCGGTCAGTGATTGTTTTTTCGCATGATCGATCAGCGTAAGCAGCAGACGACTGCCAATGCCGAGTTGACGATAGTCGACCAGCACCGCCATGCGACCAATATGGCCGTTGGCAAGCAGGCGACCGGTGCCGACTGCGATATTATTCGCATCGATGGCTAGAACATGATGACTGTCTGCATCGAGCCCATCCCATTCGAGTTCTGGAGAAACCGACTGTTCGTGAACAAACACGGTTTCACGAATCAGAAAAATCGCGGCCTGATCTTGCGGCCAAGACGCCGAGACGATGCGTATATCAGGGCGACTCAAACTGGATGGATCCTTGATTGATCAATGCGATCAGAATAGATGCGAAGCGATCGCTGTCTATCCATTGATCGAGCTGTGGTTGAGTGAATTCCTTTGCCATGCCTAACAGCCTGACCTGATCGAGTTGTGGCGCGGCAAAATTGAAACGGTTGCCATCTGCGAATAAACGGTAGTTTCCGTCATCGGCTTTCGCCCAGGCTATACGAGTGCCCAGCGCTATGTGCAGTCGATCACCCGCTCGGTAGCGCGAGCGAAGACCAGCTATGTCTATGGGATCCCCGGATTGCACTGGCTCAAGTCCCGGCTTGGGTCGGGTTAAATATTTTCCCAGCCATTCATCTGACGCCTGCATAAGCTGCGTCAGGTGCTGCTTGAGCATTCGGTAGATGCTGTCTCGGCTGTCGATTGAGATCTCGCCGTGGCAGTGGGTTGCATTGGTCTTAACCTCGCGAAAAAATGTCGGATCGATATCCATCCCATCCTGTAATAACTCATCGATCAGCTGAGTGGCCTCGGGTGCACGCAGTCCTACGGAGAACGTCATGCATTCACCCACCGCCATGCCGTGATGTGGCGTGCCGGGAGGTAAATACAGGATGTCTCCGGGTTCAAGAGTCCACTCGTCGGTGGGGGAAAACTGTTGGAGAATATTCAGATCGGTGTCATGTAACGACGTGCGATCATAGTCCGTCGAACGGTCGACCTGCCAGCGTCGTTGGCCACTGGCCTGTAACAGAAACACGTCGTACTGATCGGTATGCGGGCCCACCGATCCCTCTGTTACGGCGTAACTGACCATGATGTCGTCGAGTAACCAGGACGGTAGAAAACGGAAGTAGTCGAGCAGGGCGTTGACGTCGGCATCATATTTGTCGACGTCCTGCACCAGTAGGGTCCAGTGGGTGTCAGGCAGTGCTGCGAAGTGTTCATCGGTAAACGGTCCGTGGCGCAATTCCCAAGGTTTGGCTCCATATTTTTCCAACACCAAACGTGACTCAGAATAGTCCTCACACGCCAGACCAGCCAATTCATCAGGGGATAAAGGACAAACGAAATCGGGGATGGCCTGACGGATAAGCAGGGGCGATTTCTGCCAAAAGTTGAGCAGAAAGTCATCGGCGTCAAAATGCGCCAGATTTTGCTCTGTCATGGCCGAAAACTCCGCGAAAATAATAAAATAATCCAAATAAAAACAATTGGTTACAGATCCAAAGGTGCGTCTGTATCCGTTTTGTGACGGAGTCCTCAGAAAACCAGTTTGGTCCTTACCATACTTATCTCCGAAGGCTGGTTTCCGTGGCTCGCTTCCCCTCCCGCCTGTTTCCCTGTCGAGCCGCGGTACTGTTCTTCTGCCGGACTGCATTCCCCCAGCCCATGCAGTCCGGCGCTTTATTCCGAGAAGGCGCAAGATGCAGATCTTGCGCCTTTTTTATGTCTATAGAAGTGCGAGTGTCGCGGTGGCAGGGATGCCGATGCGAAGCCTAACTAATCGTACCAATCCACCAATCCACCAATCCACCGATCGTCCGTCATTCCGGCGACGGCCGTGATCCCCTAGATTTGCTCAGCCTGACCCACCGCATTGCCAATATAACTCGCCGGTGTCATCTCTTTAAGTTTCGCCTTCGCGCTATCCGGAATCTCCAGGCCATCAATAAAATTACGGATCGATTCGCCGTCGAGTTTTTGGCCGCGCGTCAGATCTTTCAACCGCTCATAAGGGTTGGCAATACCATAACGTCGCATCACCGTTTGAATCGGTTCCGCCAATACTTCCCAGTTGCCATCGAGATCCGCCAACAGTCGATCCGGGTTCAGCGCCACACGACTCAATCCGCGCAGACAAGACTGATAGGCAATGCTGGAGTACGCGATCCCCGCACCAATATTACGCAACACCGTCGAGTCGGTGAGATCACGTTGCCAGCGTGACACGGGCAGCTTGCGGGCCAGATGTTCCATGATTGCATTGGCGATGCCGAGATTGCCTTCGGCGTTCTCGAAGTCAATCGGGTTGACCTTGTGTGGCATGGTCGACGATCCGACCTCGCCCTTGACCACATTTTGTTTGAAATAGCCCAGCGAGATGTAACCCCAGATGTCTCGACAGAAATCAATCAGAATGGTGTTGAATCGAGCTTGGGCATCGAACAACTCGGCGATGTAATCATGCGGTTCGATCTGGGTTGTGTATTCGTTCCACTCGAGTCCGAGATCGCGCACAAAGTCAGAGGCGAACGACGGCCAGTCGATATCCGGATAAGCCGACAAGTGCGCATTGAAGTTGCCAACAGCGCCATTGATCTTGCCCATGATCGGTACAGTGATAATCTGTTCGCGCTGACGTTCCAGACGTCGCACCACATTGGCGATTTCCTTGCCCATGGTACTGGGAGAGGCGGGCTGTCCATGGGTGCGCGCCAGCATCGGCGCATCGGCGAGTTCGTGTGCCAGGTCGCGCAGCCGGGCAATGACGGGGTCCATGCCGCTGGCAAGCACCTTGTCGCGTCCGATTTTAAGCATCAGTGCGTAGGCAAGATTATTGATGTCCTCAGAGGTGCAGGCGAAGTGCCAAAATTCTCGGATCGCCTCAAGCTCCGGAAGATGTTCCACCTTACCCTTGCAGAAATACTCAACCGCCTTCACGTCATGATTGGTGGTCGCCTCGATGTCTTTAACCGCTTGCGCGTCCTCAATACTAAACTCAGTGATGATTGCATCCAGCGTTTGCATGGCCTCGGAGCTAAATACAGGGACTTCGGCGATGCCGGATGCATTCGACAGTGCCTTGAGCCACTGTACTTCAACCAGTACGCGATGCTTGATCAGCCCATATTCGCTAAAGACTTCACGCAGATCCGCGACCTTGGAGCCGTAGCGGCCGTCGACCGGGGTAATCGCAGTAAGAGTGGATAGATCCATAATGGTGATTCCCGTTATTTGGCGAGATTACGCAATACGTAGTGCAGGATGCCGCCGTTCTCAAAGTATTCCCATTCCTTGGGGGTATCAATGCGAACGCGTGCGCTAAATGAGCTACTGCTGCCATCGGTCTTGGTGGCGGTGACGTTGATCGTTTTCGCGCCGGTTTCGAGGCCGTCGAAATCAAAGGTTTCGCTGCCATCGAGTCCAAGAGAGTCGGCATTGGCGCCATCGACAAACTCAAGCGGCAATACGCCCATGCCCACCAGATTAGAACGGTGGATACGCTCATAGGTCTCGACGATCACGGCCTTAACTCCGAGCAGTCGCGTACCCTTGGCGGCCCAGTCGCGTGAAGAGCCGCAGCCGTATTCTTTGCCGGCCAGAATCACCAACGGAATCGCATCAGCCGCATATTGGATAGCGGCATCATAAATCGTCGTGACCTCACCGGAGGGCTGGTGCGTGGTCATGCCACCTTCGGTGCCCGGAGCCATCAGGTTGCGCAGACGAATATTTGCAAAGGTACCGCGCATCATGACCTCGTGATTGCCACGGCGTGAGCCATAGGAATTAAAGTCGATTGCAGCAACACCATTGTCTTGTAGGTACTGGCCCGCAGGACTGTCGGCCTGGATCGCACCGGCGGGGGATATGTGGTCTGTGGTAATGCTGTCGCCCAGTCGCGCCAGTACACGAGCGCCGTTGATCGGGGTGATGCCGGGCGGTTGCATGGTCATCCCATCGAAGAACGTGGGGCGCTTGATGTAGGTGGAGTCGTCTACCCACGCAAAACGGTTGCCTTCGGTGATGTTCAATCCCTGCCACCGCTTGTCGCCATCGAACACAGTGGCATAGGTGGACCGAAACATTGCAGAAGTGACGTTCGCGGTAACCGCATCGGCGACTTCTTTGGAACTGGGCCAGATGTCTTTCAAATAAACGGGACGGCCATCCAGATCGTTGCCTAGTGCATCATTGATAATGTCGGTATCGACGGTACCGGCGAGGGCGTAGGCAACCACGAGAGGTGGTGACGCCAGGAAGTTCATTTTAACTTCAGAGTGGATGCGCCCTTCAAAATTACGATTACCCGATAACACCGAGCTTGCGACCAGGTCCGCGTCGGCAATGGCGGCACTCACACGCTCCGGCAACGGGCCGGAGTTGCCGATACAGGTGGTACAGCCATAGCCGACCACGCCGAAACCGAGTGTCTCCAGCGAATCAAGTAAACCCGCATCTTTAAGATAGTCAGTGACCACCAGAGAGCCGGGGCCGAGACTGGTTTTAACCCACGGTTGGCTACGCAACCCCTTGTCGACAGCGTTCTTTGCCAACAGGCCGGCTGCAAGCATCACCGAAGGGTTAGAGGTGTTGGTGCAAGACGTAATTGCCGCGATCGCTAATAGACCATCCGTCAACGTCGTGCCATAGACCTCAGCTGAGCCGCCATCCTTGCGATCCTTGATCATATCCTTCAGCGAAGTTTGGAACGCCGACTGCATATTTTTTAATGAGATACGATCTTGCGGGCGTTTGGGACCGGCCATCGCGGGTTCGATCGCGCTCACATCAACATCAATGACATCGCTGTAGCTGGCCTCGGCCTGACCCGGCTCGCGGAACATGCCCTGTTCGCGCATATAGGTTTCTACCAGCGCGACTTGTTGGTCCGAACGTCCGGACAGACGCAGATAGTTCAGAGTCTCATCATCAATCGGAAAGATGCCACAAGTTGCACCGTACTCAGGCGCCATATTAGCGACCGTGGCGCGATCGGCAAGTGACAGTTGATCCAGACCCTCGCCGAAGAACTCGACAAACTTTCCGACCACACCGTGTTCGCGTAATACCTCGACTACGCGCAGCACCAGATCGGTTGCGGTGGAGCCTTCCGATAGAGCGCCCGTCAGGCGTACACCGACGACCTGTGGAATCAGCATGGTGATGGGCTGACCTAGCATACCGGCTTCTGCCTCAATGCCGCCCACCCCCCAGCCCAGCACACCGAGGCCATTGATCATGGTGGTGTGCGAATCGGTGCCAACGACGGTGTCAGGGAACGCGACGGTCTGACCATCGATGTCTTGTTGCATCACGCCGCGCGCCAGAAACTCGAGATTGACCTGATGCACGATGCCGGTATCGGGTGGCACCACACGAAAATTATCAAACGCCTGCTGACCCCAGCGCAGAAACTCATAGCGTTCCTGATTGCGTTTGAATTCGATTTCAGCATTCAGATCGAGCGCGTTGGCTTTGCCGTACACATCGACTTGAACCGAGTGATCAATCACCAGTTCAGCGGGGGACAGCGGATTGATTTTGTCGGGATCACCACCGAGATCGTGCAGGGCATCGCGCATGGTGGCCAGATCGACGACGGCGGGTACGCCCGTAAAGTCTTGTAACAACACGCGCCCCGGCGTGAAGGAAATCTCTTGGGTAGGCGTCGCTTTTGGATCCCAGTTAGCCAGTGCCTCAATTTCGGTGCCGGTAATGTTCTCGCCATCTTCATGGCGCAGCAGGTTTTCCAGCAGAATTTTCAGCGAAAATGGCAGGTGACTGATGTCGTGGCGTTCAGCGACGGCCGCGAGTCGATAAATCCCATAGGACTGATCGCCGCAGACAAATTCACCGCGCGCGCCATAACTGTTGCTCATGTGGAAACTCCCAATCTAGTGTTTGCTCCGGCCGATGTGGCTTGCTGGCCGGGAAACCGTTAATTATCGCCGATTTGGGAGTGTTTTGTCACATTTTGGGATCGTGGCGATCCCCTCTCCCTCTGGGAGAGGGTCAAGCTGAGGGGCGTTATTGCGCCAGTACTCGCAATCGGCGCACCGCCAAGACAAACATCAGCCTGATACAGCACCAATGACTGCCCTGGCGTCAACGCACGCTGGGGCGTTTCATACGTTACGTGGATGCCGTTGTCCGCCAACTCAACTGTGCAAGGTTGGGGCGGTTGACGATGCCGCGCCTGGGCGTGGCAGCGCAACGGGAAGTCATCCGGCGATGGCCCAATCCAGTGCATCGAAGTGGTGGTTGCGTGGTTCGAAAACAACAACGGATGTTCGTGCCCCTGTACGACCACCAGTACGTTGTCTGCAATCTGTTTATCGACCACATACCACGGTTCACCCTGACGCCCGGCACGTCCACCTATGCCAAGTCCTTCGCGTTGTCCCAGGGTGTAGTAAATGACGCCTTTATGTTGCCCAATGACTTCGCCTTCCGGGGTCTGAATCTCCCCGTCTTTTTCTGGTAGAAAGCGGGCTAGGAATTCACGGAAACGATGTTCGCCGATAAAACAGATGCCGGTACTGTCCTTGCGGTCATGGTTGGGTAGACCGCAGGAACGCGCAAGGTCTCGAACCTGAGTCTTGTTCATGTCGCCCAATGGAAACAAGGCATGACTCAGTTGGTGCTGGTTCAGCTGATGCAAGAAGTAGGTCTGATCCTTGCCATCATCGACGGATCGTCGTAACTGGAATATACCGTTATCTTCTGTGACGCGCGCGTAATGTCCGGTCGCAATGTGGTCAGCACCGAGACCCATGGCGTGATCGAGAAAACTGCGGAATTTAATTTCACTATTGCACAGCACATCGGGGTTGGGTGTGCGGCCAACTTTGTATTCGGCGAGGAAGTATTTGAATACCTTGTCCCAGTATTCGCTGGAGAAGTTGACCGTATGCAAGGTTATGTCGAGAAAATCGCACACGGCCTGTGCCTCTGACAGGTCTTCCTCCGCGGCGCAATGGGAGTCGGTATCGTCTTCCTCCCAGTTTTTCATAAACAGGCCGAGTGGGACGCAGCCCGACGCTTGCAGGCGTAGGGCGGCAACGGCGGAATCAACTCCGCCAGAGATACCAACAACGATCGAGCTATCTGTCTCCACAGGCCGAACCATACCCGTGAAGAGGACATCGTGCCAATTCCATCCATTCGATGGGTACGGGTTCGCGGGCAAGCCCGCTCCTAAAATACGGAACCCGCGAACAAAGCCTGGTTAGGCCTGCGATTGGATAAGTGCAGGATGATCGAGCAGGTCGGAAAGTATGTCGAGCGGATACATTTTTCCCGCGAGATAGTTGTGTATGCAGCGTTGCACCATCGGGCTACGCAGCTGATCCGTCCGCGCGTCGATTTCGTCAGGCGTCAGCCACAGCGCGCGCAGAATTCCGTCATCGAGCGGACGATGGGGTTCATGCCTGATGCAATCACCGCTGAAATTGACACGCAGGAACGTCAGCACCTTCTGTGGATTCTGCCACAGGTCAATACTGATAATGCCGGTGGCTTCAAACGTCCACGCGGTCTCTTCAAGGGTTTCACGAATAATGGCATCGATAAGGTTTTCGCCCTCGTCGAGATGTCCGGCCGGTTGGTTCAGTACCACCTTGCCGGAGGACATTTCTTCAACCATCAAAAACCTTCCATCTTGCTCGGTCACCGCAGCAACCGTAACGTGAGGTCTCCAAGTAGTATCCATACTTAGTGCATCGTCCTTTTATCAGAGAGTTTGATGTTGGTGAGCAGTTGGCTCTCGCCCGGTGCAAGCCCATCCAGTGTCCACGCATCAATCGAGTAGCGAATCAGACGCAGGGTAGGGCAGCCGGCTTTTGCTGTCATGCGCCGGACTTGGCGATTGCGACCTTCACAAATTGATAACTCAATCCAATGATCGGGCACGTTCTTACGAAACCGAACCGGTGGGGTACGAGGCCAAACGTCAGGGGCATCGATGACACGAGCCTTCGCGGGTCGGGTTTTACCGTTCTTTAACTCTACGCCATCACGTAGTTGCTGCAGAAAGTCGTCATCGGGTGTGCCTTCGACCTGAACCCAATAGGTTTTCCAGACTTTATGTGTCGGATCAGCGATGCGGTGTTTGAATTTGCCATCACCGGTGAGCAGCAACAGACCCTCGCTGTCGCGGTCGAGCCGGCCAACGGTGTAGATGTTCGGGATATCAATAAAATCGGCGAGAGTCTCTCGGCCTTCAGTGTCAGTGAACTGTGAAAGAACGCCATAGGGTTTATTGAACAGCAGAATGTCGGTCATGGGTCTAGAACGTCGACTCAGGCAGGAACAAGCGTACACAGCGTGAACATCCGCCAAGATTGTTACAGAGTGATGTATTTTTCCACGTCCTGACGACATATAACAGTTCCTTATCCGCCGTAATGCGCCGAAAACAGCCAAAAATTGCGTCGTTAGGCCTTTTATCGGCAGAGACCCTGCTAGATGAAGGCTGTTTTGGTGAGTGAGGCAAGGCAAATGTTTTCGAAGTCGGCGTTGGGGATTGCCTGCAGTTTTCTCCTAGTCGCATCCAGCAATTCAAATGCAGTGATAGTGAATACGCTTTGGTTCTTTGGTTCTGGTTCGATTGGTCGGTTAGGTGGCGCACGCAAGAGCGCGAAAGTGACTTCCTCCGCATAAAAAAGCCCCGCATCGAGCGGGGCTTAATATATCTGGGTATGCAGTTGGCTATTCGGCCTGTATGTCGCCAGCTTCCACCTCAACGGCGGCTGGGGCGCCAGCTTCCGCGGTTTCAGGCATTTCACCGTCTTCCATTTCACTGCGCCGCAGATTCGCGGCGTGCAGTCCCTTGGGTCCTTGCGTAATATCAAACTCGACCTGTTGGCCGGGCTTTAGTGTTCGATAACCGTCCATCGCGATCGATGAAAAATGTACAAACACATCTTCAGCGTCCTTATCAGAGACAATAAACCCGTATCCTTTCTGATTGCTGAACCATTTTACTGTACCGGTAGCCATGGTTTCCCCCCTGACTGTTGCTGTTTTAATTATTGCTCCAACTTAGTTGGAGTCGGTTATATTGTGCAGAATTGGCGCGGAATTAATTTCCGTATTAAAGAGTTTGCCTCAACTACTTGTTCTGATGCAATAATTTCCTGCATCTGGTGATGTAGTATAGACAGTTCCAGACAAGTTGAGAGATTATTTACGTCGCCTAGTCAAATGTTTGACGGTATATTTTTGATCGTATTTTATGAGTTAAAATCTATAGTTATGAGTGAGCATTCGAATCAACCTGATGATGGAATCGCCGTCCAGGAGGCCAAGCCGAAATTAAAGAAACCTCCCATGTATAAAGTCATTCTGTTAAATGACGATTACACTCCTATGGAGTTCGTAGTGGACGTGCTGGAATCCTTTTTTCAGATGGGCCGAGAGAACGCAACAAGGATCATGTTGCATGTGCATACCCGAGGAGCAGGTATATGCGGGACGTTTGCGCGAGATGTCGCGGAAACCAAGGTCAGTCTGGTAAACGACTACTCGCGTAGTCATCAGCATCCATTGCTTTGCACCATGGAAGAGGCCTGAGATCGTGGCTTCAACAATGAGAGAGTTTGGAACATGTTAAGCAAAGAACTAGAAATCACATTGAACGATGCCTTTCATGAGGCGCGTGATAACAAACATGAATTCATGACGGTGGAGCATCTGCTGTTGTGTCTGCTGGATAATCCCGCGGCCTCAGCGGCGATTCGAGCCTGCGGGGGTGAGAGCGATCGCCTACGCGTAGAACTCATCGATTTCCTCGAAGAGACCACGCCATTGATTCCATCCAACGATACGCGCGAGACACAGCCGACCCTGGGCTTTCAGCGGGTACTGCAACGCGCGGTGTTGCATGTGCAGTCATCGGGGAAAAAGGAAGTCACCGGCGCCAACGTACTGGTTGCGATCTTTGGCGAGAAAGAATCCCAGGCCGCTTACTTACTGGAGCAACAAGACGTTTCCCGGCTGGACGTCGTCAATTACATTGCCCATGGCATCTCACGCTACACCGACACGGATGGCGATGATGACAACTCAACGGGTGAGATCGATGATGACTATTCGGATGACTCATCCCAGAGTTCGCCACTGCGTGCCTATGCGACGAACCTAAATGAACTTGCGATGGCCGGCAAGATCGATCCTCTGATCGGGCGCAAACATGAGCTTGAGCGGATGGTGCAGATTCTGTGCCGTCGACGCAAGAATAATCCGCTGTTGGTTGGTGACGCCGGAGTCGGCAAGACGGCCATAGCGGAAGGTTTGGCGCGTAATATCGTGGAGGGCAGTGTGCCAGAGATATTGCTGGATGCCGAAATCTATTGTCTGGATATTGGTAGCCTGGTCGCGGGTACCAAGTATCGAGGTGATTTTGAGAAACGCCTGAAGTCGCTACTGAGCGAACTGAAAAAGAAACCGCACGCGGTGCTGTTTATTGATGAGATTCACACCATCATCGGTGCGGGTGCAGCCTCGGGTGGTGTGATGGATGCGTCCAATCTAATCAAGCCGGTCCTTGCATCCGGCGATATGCGCTGCATTGGTTCGACCACCTATCAAGAATTTCGCGGTATTTTTGAGAAGGATCGCGCACTGGCTCGGCGTTTTCAGAAAATTGATGTCAATGAGCCCTCGGTTGAGGAGACCTTCTCGATTTTGAAGGGTTTGAAATCACGATTCGAGGAACATCACTGCGTCAAGTACTCGATACCCGCATTACGTACCGCAGCCGAGTTGGCGGATCGCTACATCAACGATCGACATCTGCCCGACAAGGCCATTGATGTGATCGACGAGGCGGGGGCGCATATGCGCCTGCAACCTGCATCCAAGCGTAAAAAGATACTGGGTGTCGGTGATATAGAAAATATTGTCGCCAAAATTGCGCGCATACCGTCGCGCAAGGTGTCCAGCGACGACAAGAAAGCGCTGGAAACTCTGGAGCGCGACCTGAATCTTGTGGTCTATGGTCAGGGCAAGGCACTTTCCACGCTGGTAACCTCAATCAAACTTTCACGTTCGGGTCTGGGTGATCCGAGCAAGCCGATTGGTTCCTTCCTGTTTTCGGGCCCAACGGGGGTCGGTAAAACGGAGGTCTGTCGCCAGCTGGCGCATATCATGGGCATCGATCTGGTGCGTATCGATATGAGTGAGTACATGGAGCGGCACACGGTTTCACGACTGATCGGTGCGCCGCCAGGATACGTCGGCTTTGACCAAGGCGGTTTGCTGACCGAAGAGATCAATAAAACTCCGCATTGCGTGTTGTTGCTTGATGAGGTCGAGAAAGGCCACCCCGATGTATTTAACCTGTTATTGCAAGTGATGGATCATGGCACCTTGACCGACAACAACGGGCGCAAGGCCGATTTTCGCAATGTGATTCTGATTATGACCACCAACGCGGGGGCAGAGCGAATGGATCGGGCATCGATTGGCTTCACCGCGCAGGATCATACCTCGGATGGAATGGAGGCGATCAAGAAGGTCTTTACGCCTGAGTTCCGTAATCGTCTGGATGCCATTGTGGCATTCAACCCGTTGTCACTCGACGTGATCGGGCATGTGGTTGACAAGTTTCTGGTGGAACTTGAATCACAGTTGGAAGAGAAGAAAGTCAGTATGGTGCTTGATGATGAGGCACGCGTGTGGCTTGCCGAGCGTGGTTATGATCCGAAGATGGGCGCGCGACCGATGGCGCGGCTTATCCATAATGAAATTAAGAAGCCATTGGCAGAGGAGCTGTTGTTTGGACGCTTGCGCGATGGAGGTCGACTGGTGATCACTGTAGCCGACAACAAGTTATCAATCGAAATCGAAGAGCCGGTTTCAGCCTAGCGGGCCCGATAGGTAATCCGACCCTTGGTCAGATCGTAGGGAGTTAGCTGTACCGTAACCTTGTCACCGGTAAGGATACGGATGTAATGCTTGCGCATCTTGCCTGAAATATGGGCATTCACAACGTGCCCGTTTTCCAGCTCAACCTTGAATGTGGTGTTGGGCAACGATTCAATGACCGTGCCTTCCATTTCAATATGATCTTCTTTTGCCATAAATCTGTTTTTGTGTATTTTTCAGCCAACGTAACGGGAAAGTATACCATTACGCGCCAGCTTTATTCGCTATTTCGTCGTCCGGGGTCCATATTTGTTCAATCAGCGTTTCAAACCGTTTGTATTCCCCCTTGTAGGCCATTTTTGGGTACAGGCACGCCAACTTCAGTCGTCGGGTTTCTGCAATCAGTCAGACGATACTCAAACGCCTAGACGCTGAGTCCGCTGGGTGGGGAAATTCGTTACCAGTACATGCCCTTGTTGGGTTTGACGTTGGTCTGGTGGACTCATGTGGATAGGCATAGACGTTGCCAGCTGTTGTCGTCAAACTGCCATTTCTGGGGTTCGTCGGCGTCACAATGAGCCGTAACCAGTTCACAAAATACCTTGCGGGGAATATCGATCGCGCCCAAGCTGGAAATATGTGACGACGCCACTTGGCAATCGATTACTGCAAAGTCCCAAGCTGCCAGTTGTGTACACAAATAGGCCATGGCCACTTTCGATGCATCGGATACCCGGCTGAACATCGACTCTCCAAAGAATACCCGGCCGATACTCAAGCCATACAAGCCCCCGACCAACCGCGATCCTTCGCGTACCTCAATCGAATGGGCGACGCCTTCAGTGAACAACTTCTGGTAGGCATTCGACATCTCGTCGGTGATCCAGGTGCCAAGCTCCGCTGTCTCGCCTGCTCGCGGTGTCCGTGACTCGGCGCAAGCGGCGATCACTTCATCAAACGCTTGATCAAAGCTCACGTCATAGCGTTTGTTACGCAGCGTTTTGCGCAAACTCTTCGAGATGTGTAATTGTCCAGGGTACAACACCGCCCGAGGATCTGGCGACCACCACAGAATCGGGTCACCGTCACTGAACCACGGAAAGATGCCGCTGCGATAGGCTTGTATAAGACGAGTGCTGCTGAGATCACCCCCCACCGCGAGCAAGCCATTAGGCTCCAATAACGCCTGCGTCGGGTCGGGAAAGGGGCTGTCAGAATCCGCGGGCAGATAGATCAGTTGTTCGGACACGAAGCCGGATCCTGTTTGTACGGACTGTGCAGATTCAACTCGTCGATATAGTCCGTCATCGCGGCGCGTTCCTCCTTCAGAAAGCGACGTATGGCTGTCCGAAATTGAGGCTCGGCG